>Ga0049105_1000931_pt1 | contig 11778 bp, 7 predicted proteins | sample WorMetvaBAHAMAS1_FD_61260 | JGI IMG/M metagenome (GOLD analysis project Ga0049105, IMG submission 61260) | Worm MetaG Olavius vacuus BAHAMAS.1 | ecosystem: Host-associated > Annelida > Digestive system > Unclassified | place: Germany: Marburg | collected 2013-04-09 | reverse complement strand
TGACTCGCCATGACTCTTTTTCACTTTGACCACACAGGCATTACATGGTAAAGGGAGCACAGGTTGTGGAAATTTCGATAGCATTTCATATAGCATCATCTCCCACTCGGAGTTGAGAATTCTTGTGTATATAAATTGCATATTTGTCAAGTTATGCAGTTGAGGCTAGGAGTGCCGGTGATTATGAAAAGCTGCGTTCAGTACTAGTGAACAGTTGGTGTTCTATAAGTAGAAGCAAAATTATTGTGTCACAATAGCTAGAAGTAGAAGTCATATTATTTATGAACTGAAGCTAAATTAAAATAGAAATTGTGTCTTCAGTTGAAGCTGTAATTAAACTGAAACTGAAATTATTTCATGTGAACTGAATTAACTATAGAATCGGAATTATTTTGTGAAGTAAAATGTCTTTCCTGGTCTTCTGTTATTTCCAGTATGTTCATGAATATGTGTCTTCTGATTCTTGATTTCATGTTTTTCTGTCTAACACTAGGTCATTCATTATCTATTTCTCATCATATAATCCAGTAATTCAGTTCTGTTCTTGTGAGGGGTGGCCTTCATTTTTCGTTACGTAAGATTTTGGAGAAAAACGTGATGCCTGAGAATATTGTTGGTCGATGCTGATATTACAGAGCAGCTGGGTGGGATTGGGACCACACAACAACAACAGCAGCAGCAGTGGCACGAGCGTGCTGTGGATGTTGGTGACGTGAACATGTCTGAGTTGACTGACGGGAATGTCATGATGCGACATGGCACGACGGCAGCTGACAAGATGTCAAAACGTCTCATTTCAGTCGTATCTGATGACACGATCCACTTCATTGGTGCCAAGGAGAAACTCCGCAAACAGCTCATTTACTCGGGACACTTCTACAGGTCTGTTGAATGTGCTGCTGTACTATGTGGGTTATAACCAGGAGTGGGGAGAAATGTCTAGGAGGGTAAACATCTGGGAGAAAATGGTGTACATCGCTAGCATGCTGCAGCTGTACCATATTTCCTGTATGTCGTGTTTTTGTCCCCATCTGCCACGAGCTAGATGTTGCTCACGTATTTGCTGCTTTGCTGCAGTTACTCTGGGAACACTGTTTTCTAGCGATCACTGTGACATTGTTGGAAATGTAGCATCATACATGATCCATTTATCTGTTAGTTTGTCGACTGAGCATGTGTTGACGTGTTGGTTGTGTGTCATAATAGACTTGTGCGATTGGCAGATGATTTTTGTTTAGTTTACTGTAATTGCAGTAGTTAATGTAATTGTAGTGCGGAAGTTTTCTGTAGTTTCTGTATTCTTTTTTTTGTGTTTTATGTGTTCTTTGTGTTTTTTAATTGTATTTTTTTCTGTTTAGTTAGGTATGGGTCATGTGCCTGATACAAATAAATGATGATGATGATGATGATCAGCTGTTTGTTGCCTGACCTTACTGTAGTATAGAAATGTGTTTATTATTATTATAAACGTAAGAAACGAAGTTGATAAAAACGGTTATAGGCGACATATTTGCAGATCTAAAACTGCAAAAATTTAACTTATCGTCAGATTTGTAATGTACTGTTCCAACACTACAGTGCAAGTAGCATTCTACTGAGCATGTAGTGATGATACAGTACATTACAAATCTGCCAAAACGGTAGCGTGAAATCAAGCACGCACACCGTATGCTTAAGAAGTTGTGTATAGGTCTAGTCTTTAAAGGTGCTGCAGCTGTTTACAAATTCATAGTATGATGATGATAATGTTCGTGTTTTTGTGTGCAGTGATCTACCCAGTGTGGTGTCTGTCTGGCCGTACTTCTGGCCTACTGACATTCCTCATGCTGACGATGGAATCCACCTCGTTGTCTGTGTCCACGGCCTTGACGGTGTGTTTGACTTTCACTAGTTGCTTGTGTGTGAATGGGGCCTTATTCTATGCCGTGATTGTTCTGTCACTGCTGTATTTCAATGTTGCTGTGTCTGTAAGTGTATGTCTGTGTCTAAGTCTGTCTGTTTTTCTGTCTGTCACTCTATCAAAGCTCTTCAGTGCTGCTTCTCTCAAAGATCTGTTTGAGCATGTAAATCCAAGTGCTGTTGTCAACTTCAATAAAGATATCAATTATTATGATCGCATATAGTTTGGTTTTACCACTAGCTATATAGCCTTGATTATAACCTCACACTTTTATCTCATTTTCACTTATTTTATCAAATCCATTTTCACTTTTACTTTAACGATGTTAGTGGTTTTTCATATTTTTTGTAGCTAAATAGCCTTGATTATATTTTCTCTCTATATGTGTCTACTTTGTCTGTCTGTCTCTTTGTCTGCATATAAGTATGTTACTGGCATTGCCTGTCTTTATCGGTCTATGTCTGTGTACAGGTAACAGCACAGACCTGCGGCTCGTTAGAACATATTTGGAGCTGGCATTACCTGGTGGACGACTTGACTTCCTCATGTCTGAGCGTAACCAGGTCTGTCTGTCTCTTCTTCTGTGTGGTGTCTCTGTGTGTGTCTGTGTGCCTCTCTGTCAGTCTGTGTGTGTCTGCGTGCCTCTCTGTCAGTCTGTGTGTGTCTCTGTGCATGTGTCATTACATAGCATTAAGTGTACTGCACACACTCACACTCAGTAGAATCTGCTAGCTGACTAGGTTGCTGCTGCAGGCACAGCTCTCTATCAATCTAGTCCAATATCAGCAGACACCACTATGAGTGCTTAGTGCTATGTGAGGCCAACAGCCCCCTAAAAGATCTCAGTTTTGAGGATGGGTCATCGGTGATGTTCTTGAGTCAGGTGGAGCACAGTCACCCAGGGGGTCTTCTCCAGACCTCCGGTGTGGGCACAAAGAGTATTTGGTTCGAATCTGCCTTCCCATCCATACAAACCATGTGCCCAAACAGTGAGAGATGTTGCAACTTTGTGGCAGAGGAAAGTGGAAGTTGTTCAGCTGTACAACAGACAGCAGTATTTCTGACAAGTCATGCTATTGAATGTTGAGGCACCTTTGGTCCAGAGCATCACTTCATTGCCTAACAGCATCGGCTAATAAGAGGTCTGCTAATGAATAGGTCATGTCCTCTGGGTTGCTGCAAGACGAATTTTTCATAATACATAAACAGTATTTATATAGTGCATTAACAAAACCAAAAAGTGACTTAGCACTGACATACAGCAAAATATCGGTGTTTAGCCTGATGTCGAAGGGCTGCCATGTAAAAACTAAAGCCTAAGTCAGAACTAAAAAAACTTGTTTGGGTGCATGCCGTCAAAGATTACAGATAAAAATTCAGTATCTTCTGATCAAAGATCTAGGAGCTTTAGCGATTGGTATATAGTACCCATTTTTAGTTTTGCTCATTGCTAGACAACACAAGAGTCATTTTCTGCAGCTTACTGCCATCCCTGGCACGGTATAACTGTTCATTGAAATCGGCCGAGTCGTTTCCCTTCGAGGTCAGATAAAGAAAATTGTGGAGACACCCACGTGGCCCGATATACATATGTGTACATATATACAGCGGGACAGAAAAGCTTAGAATAACGGCTGACTTGCAGTGCCAGCCAATTGCTCTTTGTGTGTGTGTTTGTCACTGTGTGTGTCTGTGTGTGCATGTAGACGGACACATTTGCTGACTTTGAGGTGATGACTGATCATCTGGTGTCCGAAATCATGTGTGTCTGTCTGTCTGTGTCTGTGTCTATGTGTCACTGTGTCTGTCTGTATGTCACTGTGTGTGTGCATGTAGACGGACACATTTGCTGACTTTGAGGTGATGACTGATCGTCTGGTGTCCGAGATCACGTACCTGTGTGTCTGTCTGTCTGTGTCTGCGTGTGTGTTACTGTGTTTGTGTCTGTGTGTGCATGTAGACGGACACATTTGCTGACTTTGAGGTGATGACTGATCGCCTGGTATCAGAGATCATGTACCACATTGACTTGTATGGCATGAAGCCGTCACGCATCAGGTTTGACTGCAACAACTCACTTCACTTCACTCTCACAGTGTCAGCTCAGAGCTGGCTGTGCTCTCCATCTGTTATTCATTCCACTCTTTGAGAGCATTACATTACATTGAAGTTATTTATAGTGGTCTGAAATACAGGACTGCGAAACCACTGGACATAGTATACATAACTGTTGTAAATGGAAACAGTTATGAAGGAAATGACCAGCAATATAGGCACATTATTGAGGGATCAAGAACCTCGACATTTCGTCAAACATAATAACAGCGATGTAAAGTTGGCGGTAGTGTTAGCAATAGTATTGGTAAGTTAGTGCGTCAAGTAATTAAAGCATATGTGACACAGTATTTCTGTACTTAATGGATGGAGGGATTTAAGTGACACTTGGGCACCGATATTCATCTTGTGAGTGGGCGTCGCTGAAAATGTTTTCAAGGTCATAGGTCAGAAATCAAAGTCATAGCGAGACCAAATGCACTTTTGCAGTGGAGCATTCCAGCCATGTGGTGTAGCCCATCATTGTGATTCTGTGCAGCACTAACAGTGATGTGATGTCATGTGCAGTTTCATTGGTCACTCGCTCGGTAACCTCATCATCCGTTCGGCAATGTCTCGTCCTCAGATGGCAGAACTACTGCCAAGACTTCACACATTTCTCTCGCTGTCTGGTCCTCATCTCGGCACACTGTTCAACAGCAGTGGCCTTGTTAACATGGGTCGGTAGAGCTTTGTCTGTTAACAGTCTAGCATGCAGCCACTCTGTGAACTGCTTTACGTTTGCTGTATGCCTGAAAACTCATCTGTTTAACTCATTGGACCATAGTACATCTGCAGATATGTATTTTGTGCTATATAAATGTACTCATTTATTATAATAATTATTATTAAGGCTGCCTGACGATGGTCTAGTCTCGCCAAGAGATGTCCATTCAAACGTATATTTCAGTTTTGGTTCTAGGCTGAACTTGTAAACTTGACTCAAACATTTGCCCATGCCTCCCCTAAATTTTACCGGGGTTCAAAAAGTGAGAAATTTGTCTCTATTACCGATCCAAGTCACCTTTGATGCATTGTGGCTTCAACATGGCGCAGCGTATCTGACATCTAAAACTTCTTTCTTGAGCGCTGTCATTTAGAAACCGGGCTAAGTCTGTGAAAACTAATGCATGCTTTGAGATGGCCGATGATTGCCTTATGTACTCTCTGAATTTGGTGTCGTTCTATCTACCCAGCTTTGAGAAGTCAGTGTTGGGATATCACCTCCAGATAAATGAACCGGTAAACTTGTCTGCATTGTCAATAGCTCAGTCACGCTTTGCCCAGTTGTGCTGTAACTTGATACGCTGGTGTGCAATGGGACATTTGAGGTCACTGAATTGTTAAAATTCACTTGTGGTCAAATCGAAGATGGCAGTTGGCCCCAAATATTAACTCTTTAAATTGCTGTAACTCGGCCACAGATTGTCCAGTTTTGATTTGCTACCGAGTTTGATCGTGTGACAGCTGATACCTTACAATCAATCAATCAATCAATCAAAGTATTTTTAGAGTGGCCTAAGTGGCACTGCCACTGCAAGGTCCACTGCAGGTGCAAATGTCAGTAACAAAAGCCAGGAAACGATTGACAGAATTGATGTCTTTTCAGCTTTCTCTGGAAAGTTGGCAGCGACTCAGTGCCATCAGCGGAGATAACGTCGTCAGGTAGAGAGTTCCAGATTAGTGAGGCAGTGACCGGGAAGGCTCGACTTTACAAATGTCTGTGATCAAAAGGTCAAAGGACAAGATCATAGCATGACATAACATATCAGCAGTGAAAACGTTTTAAGTCATGAACGGACAGGTTGACCGACTTCAAACTTGGTGAAAGTCATCCCAGTGCAGAACTCAACATGTGACATGTTCAAGGTCATTGGGTCAGATAAACTGGAAATAGACATGTGGCACATTTTTTTATTTGCATTTGTGAAAAAACACCCGGAAATGTCATTCTGGTTGCCAAATTATTACTCTATTCTAGAAACTCAGGGTTGCCGAGTTTAATGGCGGTTTGAATTTTGACTGGAAGCTGGGCGATAGTAGTTTATGTGCATACACAGACAGAATGTCCAAAAATACTGGTAAATGTGCACTAGTGGTCAAAATGTCCATACCTGAGAGGAAATCAGGGTTACCGAATCCAAAGGAGTGGAAGTGTTTAATTTGTATGCTGGTGCATTTTGGGCCTCGTATTTAAAGCCTGGAATGACTGGTGTGATGTTGGGCGGCCTCCAGGTTGCAATGCTTTGCCATCTTTTATAGTTGTTGCTGTCAGCATGGGTTAGTACTGCATCAGTGACTTTTGTTTAAGGTGAATGTTTCTTTTTGTCGGCTGAGATATTGAGTCTGCGTTAGGTATGTGCATGTGTGTGGTCTGGTATGTGTGTGGTTTGTGTTAGGTATATGTGTCTGTGTGTGTGGTCTTCTATGTACGTGTGTGCTCTGTGGTAGGTATGTGGCTAATGCAGAAGTGGAAGAAATCCGGTTCACTGCTGCAGTTGTCACTCAAAGATCACACCGACCCACGACAGACGTTTCTTTATAAACTCAGCCAGAAAACTGGTTTGTACACACACACATTGTCTGCTGTCTTAAGGGATGTCATTAGATTTGATGAGGATGATGACACACTCAACTGGCTGAATACAATGACTACAGCACTCGCTATGTGAGTAGATTTTAGTGAGCTGATTTTGTATTTTTTTTGATAAGCAGATAGTGCCTGTGACTTGAAAATGCATCATCTGATCCGCGGGTCTGCCACGCTTCACTGCGACTGTAGACGTTACTCCACATTACTCTAATGTTATCTGTGCCTGAGCAGTGTAGTGTGCATTATGTGTACGTAGGTTTGGAGTTCTTTCGTAACATCTTGTTGGTTGGCTCTCAGCAAGACCGCTATGTGCCGTATCACTCGTCACGTATTGAGCTGTGTCGTGCCGCTGTCAAAGACTCGTCAGGACTCGGTGGGTGGTCTCACACTCTCAGTTTGATTTTGGCTGTGTAACTAAGTGAAGCACAGCATTTGCTATCATAATGTCTGTCCGTCTATCTGACTGTCTGTCTGTCACACTTGTGAGTCATGCCTAAATGGTTAAAGATATCAAAATATATGTCACACCGTACAATAGAGGGATGTTTCTAGCTTCCTGAGGCTAAATTTCGCTGTCCTGAATTTATGGGTTTACCCAGATTGAGTGCATTAAAGAGAAGCACTGCCCTGTCGACTGCGAAATTTGCACCAATAATCTGCCACATCTCAGAAACGGTGCAAGGTAGGAGGTAAATTACTGTTATTCACGCATAGGAAGTCGCATACGGGCTTTTGATTGGTACCAGAATTGGTAACCTTGAATGACCTTGAACAGCATAATGGCCATTATTTTGCATTATTTGACTGTATGCGGTAGCATTAGGGGACAGTTACATCACAGTGGTTGAAGTTAAACCCATAATGTCCCAAAGAAGTAATCTTCAGCAATGTATGATTTATGGTCATATTCTCAGACATTGCTGAGAAAGAGTGTGTTAAAGAGAGATATCCACACTTGAAAGCAAAAATTCGACTTAAGCAACATTGTGTGAGCGTCTCAGCAATAGCTAAGGTCTTGTTACGAAAAAGTTCGTAATTTGTTCATTAGTTAATTGATTGTAAAGTTTCACTTTGATTTTATGAAGTGTTCATGATTTGTTCATTAAGTGATTGGTGATAAATTTCTTACTGTGATTTTTAACAAATGTTCACAGTTAGTTCAGTAATTAATTAATGTAAAAATTTCACTTGATTTCGAAAAAAAATATTCAATTTAATTTTTCTGTAATTGTTTTTTTTACTATTTGTGATAACTGGAATGTATCACTGGTGTACTTCTGTTTGTCGGTTGTGATAGAGCAGCGTGTGTTTACTAAGTCACGTGTCACATGTCCGACCATATTTCCTATCATGGCCTTTTTTCACCTGCTGCAATGATTTCACAGACTCTGCAACTGTTTTTTAGATTTCTCTGTTTTCGCTGGTATTTATGTTGCTTTTATCACTTTGGCCTTTTCATGTTGATGTTGTGTGTTAGACCAAGCAGGCTTTTGTCAGGTTTTGAGCACACATGAATGCTGTGTTCCATTCAGTTGGTAAACTCGTGATCACGAGATGGTAATCATGAGTTCATGACTTGCGAATGGTGTGCACATATTTCTGAGATCGTCAATTTTGCCATCGTGACGTCACCGTCACAGTATTACGCAATAAAGCTTTACAACTGACATTTCTATGAATTAGTTCGATAATGGCAATCTGATATGGTTAAACAACCAAAATATTGTTGAATCCTGTTAAAATACTGGGGAAAAAAGATCGATTTATAGCTAGATACTCGCCTTGATTATCATTAACCGCCTCCGTCTTTTGTCACGAAGTGGAGAACTCTAGTTGCATGAACCCAGCTCGTGATCACGAGGTCACTGGAATGCTATTTCACCGCTCATGAACTCGTGATGAATGGAACACAGCATTAGTCATATCATAACATACATTGTGTTGATGATGATGCTAGGAGCTGTGTACGCCGAGATGGTGAACAACATTCTGCAGCCAATCGTCTACAAGTCTGACATCAACTTTGTACGCTACGATGTGAACCACGCTCTGCCGTCCAGCACTACTAACAACCTCATTGGACGAGCGGCTCACATTGCTGTCTTAGACTCGGAACTCTTCATCGAGAAATTCATCAGCGTTGCCGTCCTCAAATATTTCATCTAGCGAACGACTCGATGTGATTGATCGGTTGTAGTGGGCTTGCAAGTTGTTGATAGGTCAGTTTGTCTCTGTCGCCTTTCTCAGGTGGTGCATTTGATTCAGGGTGATATGTGATTGGGCAAGATTTTGACAACCAAGTCCAATTGCTGATAGGACGACGCTGTGTACACGACCACATCTGATTGGCCGACACACCGTGTGGTGTACATGTCTTAGAGCTGTTTGTTGAGCAATCATTATCAGATATTTAGTCTAATTCATGAAGTTGTCGTCATTGTTGATAAAGTTCTTATCATGATTATTATACGTTGTGTGATGTGCCGGTTTTTACTTGATTTGTGATCAGTTTGCGTCAGGGGCGTCCACACGGTTCAGAATCAGAACGAAATTTCGTGAAAACCAATAAATTCAAATCTGACTTAAATTTTGAAGTTAAAATGACTTCAGCTGCAATTTATTTAATCATTTCCAAAAATAAGAGATTTGACCCACGTATAATAGCCTACTAATAGGGTATGTATATTGATTTAAAGTAACGACTAAGACAGCTCTTTAGTTGCACGTTTTCTATGTAATTCTAAAGGGTCGAATCATTGTCTTTGAATTCACATTTTGTGGACGCACGTGCGTCTGCCTGTGGGCGCCCCTGGTTTGCATCGTAATTGCTGGCTGGTGAAGGATGTCTGTATCACAGTATGCAAGTCTCTGTAAATATTGCTATAAATACACGCGCGTGTGGCTACGATGATTATGATGATTATGATGATAATGATGTATATTTTATTCTGGTAGGAAATTCTGCCAGTTGCGTAATGTTGCCGTTGACTGTTTAGTGCAGACATTTATCAGTTGCTCTTAACGTTGAAAGTAATTAATTTTGTGACATTGTCATTTTATTGTGATTAGATTTTAATGTTATTTAAATGACGTGTTGTGAGTGTTTATATTACGTGCCAGCGGACTGTTGATATATATATGTAAAGTTGTGTGTTATTTTTTATATGATTTCATCAATTGTATGTGAATTAATGCGTTTAATTATGTCGGTGTTGATGAAAGTTCTCAGATTGTGAACATTCTTAGTTTGACGGTGAGCAATCTACTGAGACTCTGATAGTAGCAGCGTGTCAGTAATAATATTAGTGATAATCATAGTAAAACTAATAACAAGATTGCCTTCTAATCTAAGGCCAACAGCTGCGAATGCATGCATTTAGTTACACGTGGTCACTTCCAGTTATGTGACAAAGATGGCAGTTACACCATTCAGTCTGCCATAGCCAAAAACCCCATACTCCATGCTAACATCATGGCTCTATGTTTTGTGGAAGTGGAGTTATGGGCGATGGAAGTTTGCATTTCAGAAACAGGGATTTTCAGTTTTTTCCTGCTGCGACCTTGACCCGATGACCTTCATATACGAACTTGACCCGTATTCCCTGGAGATACACTGGATGCAGTGGCATAGCCATACAAGTGGCGAAGGTGTGTACGCACTCCGTCAAGAAAATATAACATAACATTTTTTGTATGTGATTTCTCGGTGATACACACGTAAAGCCTAGCGGACGTGCTGATGTTTTTTGTCAATTACTCTAAGTCGAGCTGTTATAGTTGTCTGAACGAATCCTGTACACAATGTGCGATGCGTATCACCGTTACTTTATTTTTTACTTACTGAGGCCAGTCTCTTCCTTCAGGGCTTTGACACTGTTGGTTGGGTTATTTGACCCGTAAAAAGCCATCCCCAATATGACCTATAATGTGTTTGGTGGGACGTTAAACCTTGCTCAATCAACCGAGGCCAGTGCCCAGTGACGTGCAGCTGTTCATAAGGGCGGTTCATATGATGTCATTATTTGATTGTACGGCCAGCTTGGTAGGACAGCTGAGCAGGGATGGATAGGAAGGAATGCTACAGATTGACGCACCCCCTGTTGAAAATTTCTGGCTACGCCACTGACCGGATGTGCAAATACAAACTTCCTACATCAAGCCTTTTGAAAGTTATCGTCTGACAGACATACATACGTACAGACAGACAGACACGACCGAAATTATAGATGACGCTGCTTCGCGGGTGGTTAATAATGATAATAGTAATAGTCTCATTTGTACAGTGCTATGTACAAAGGTTGAGAGCGTGGGATGTCAGTGGTGATGGTGGCTGCTGTAATGATTCTGCCACTTTCTCACTGTGATTTGACGGACTTCAATACAGTTCTGATGATGTGCTGTATCACTGATGTTGTTGGTGATATCACTCTGGTTCGGTATTTTTCTATCTCTCATTGTACTATAGTCACTACAGGCAGCCAGTTTGCGTTAGCAGCAGTTTAGAAACTCTGTTGATTGCGGTTTTTGTAACGTATTTGAGCTCAGCAGAGAACAGATGATGAAGTACGTGTAGTAGATGAGAAACATGCAAGACACTGTGATGACATTCCGAAATTCAGGATTGTTGGTTGAACGTTGTTGGAAGTAACTGGGACGTGGCATCCAAACTAACTCTGAAAATTGTGCTTAACAAACTGATGTCTGTAGTTTAATACACTATGGTGTGGTGTGTCTGTAACGAGTTAGTTAGCCACCGCAGTCCACATATCTCTCATGTATAATGTAGTATATTGATGACAATGCTACTGATGCTTGAAATGTTGTCACTGCAGATAACTGAGAAACTTTCATGCTGATGTAGACTGGTGGCATTGTACACTGTTACATGTACTCTTACACTAATGTGATATATTTCACTGTGTAGCAGCAGCAGCAGCAGCCGTCCATTACACTCAATGCATCTTGTCATCAGTTGATAATGGCACACAGTGGGTGACTTTGTCTTTCGCTAAAACTTGTGTCTTAAACTATAGCTTTGAACCAAAGCTTAATCTAGATCCTGAAATCTGGTTTTAAATTAATTAGATTAATTCATTGTCTGCAGTGCAAGGCTCCACCATACTTGGCGGATCTCTGCACACCGGTCTCCGATATTGCCAGTAGGCAGCATCTATGTTCGGCTAGCAGCAAC
>Ga0049105_1000930_pt1 | contig 11784 bp, 13 predicted proteins | sample WorMetvaBAHAMAS1_FD_61260 | JGI IMG/M metagenome (GOLD analysis project Ga0049105, IMG submission 61260) | Worm MetaG Olavius vacuus BAHAMAS.1 | ecosystem: Host-associated > Annelida > Digestive system > Unclassified | place: Germany: Marburg | collected 2013-04-09 | reverse complement strand
CTGACAGAAAATCTAAAGCTACAGCTAAGCCCTGGTTTAGTCGCCTCCTACGACATCCAGCCAGGAAACGGAGTGGGTCTATTCTGGGACAAACACACACGTTTACTTACTTACTTACTTTTTTGGATTACAAAATCAGCAAAAATGACGCAAGAAGAAGAAATCACAGTTCACAACAACCTACAATACTAGACACCATATGACAACATAGTAACACAACTTGCACAATGCAACTGTCGGAAGTTAGTTTAGATTCCCCGTGGCAAAAGCTAACAGCAGTTTCGGCCTCTTTGTGAAAGATTATGAATGGCCTGCATACTATGAGCAAACATCTTCGTTTAACTGCACAAATATCTCGTCAACATTTTATGTAGTTTGGTAACACGATGTTGACTGAACTGCACGAATGCAATCAATTGGGTCGTGTCACATGAAGTGCAACAAAATCCAATTACGAGCTTGTGACTGCATCCACGTCGGCAACAGTAGAAAACATCAACCAGTTTTTTGTTAATTTCCTCTTCATCACCAACGCACCAGTCTTGAGCAACGAGCATTAGGCTCTGCTCTCATGCTATGCCGCAACTTCAGAATAATAGTAGTGTAGAGGCTTACCATCCAACTCAACACATTATAGGTCATTTTCGGGACGATTTTTACAGGTCATATGACCAAATCAACAGTGTCAAAGCACTGAAGGAAACCAGTTGGTCTTTCAAATAAGGCTTGAATTCCACCAGCACCACTCCACCATGTTACAATAATACAACTCTAGTCAAACGCCTCTATGCATGGCGTAAGGGTCCCAATGTGACAAACCCAATCTGCTGGACCTGTAAGAACTGCTCACATGAGTGTGCTGCTGACTGTGAATAACTTCAGAATAAAACAATGCAACTGCTAAGAGTTGATACCAGGACGTGTGTGCACACTGCTTCAACACGGCAATACACTCTGCTCTAATACAGTGCGTAATAGACTGTAACAGCAACGACTCCAGTAACGACAATAAAATGACAGTAAAACACTGACAAATGCCACAGTAAATAACAGACAAGAAGCGTGAAAAAGTAAAAACTCGGTAACGCGTGTAATCATTTCCGAGTTAACGCAAACATGACACGAAGCAAACAGCGGACATTCCAATACATGTAATCTCGTGATACATGTGACCTCGCCAAGAACTGACGACGGCAACAGTAGACACTGATACTAATAGCAATCGGTACAATAATAATGAACCTGAATAACAAACACAACACAGACAATCTCTCTCTGGCTAGCAGCTAAACTCCGCCTACCAAGGCTGCAAGCCTCTGCAACTCTGTGGCAAGATGCGGCTCGAGTCCAAAACAATATGAAGATTCAGTGTTGTTGCCAAACAGCCTACGATCACACAATTGCCCACAGTTGGTTCTCTCTGAGACACACACTGTAGTCCGGTATTTTAACACCGAATGAGCACAGTTTAATATACGATGGTAGCTCGACACATACCACTCAACACATACCGTATATACTCGCGTATAAGCCGACGCCCATTCCTGCGGCTGAAAATCTAGCAAAAATTGGTGACACACGTATATGCCGGTATTCCGGTAATAAAAATTATTGACAAACGAGTACCCTAGATCTGTGGAGATAATGCAGGAGTATCAACGAGTTCACAACAACGACTACAGCAAGCATGTGACATTTCTTATTGGTGTTGAGTTACAGTGGCTGACTATAATGGTATGCAGCCACAGCAGCAGCAGTCTGTGTGTGGTCCCGCCGCCTGCTGCGCACACTCCCATGCATAAACGAAGGCCTAGTAACCTACTAATGGTCCATGCCGTGCTGGCTCTGGCTGTTAAAATATGGCTGTATGACATGACCTGCGTACAAGCCGACCCCAAAAGCTTTGGCGTCAAAATTCAGCCAAAAGTTGTCAGCTTATGTGCGAATATATACGGTAATAGGTTATTCTGGACGAGAGACTTCCAGGTAAATGACTGCACCAATACTGATGACCAAACTCACAACAGCCATCAGAAAATATGGAAAAATCTGGCCACGCGACAAACAAGCCGAACACAGTTAAGAAAAACATACATACATGAGTATAAACAAAGAGGCGACAGTTCGCCTGCAAGAATGGCTTGCATGAGTGCATATGACTGTGAACAGTCGCAGTATATAACTCGGCTCGGAATAGTTCTGACAATCTCTGCAATCATCAATGATCAGATGCATCTACTGGAGGGGACTGGAATGAGTGCATCTGTACAAGGAGGCAAACGTACGCAGCACTGGCCAGATATGTATCACTGGGGGGCATCTAGAAAGGACGTCTGCATGAAGGAGGGGGATGCATTGCAGAATGCAAACAAAGCCGACGAAGGAAAGGGGGGTTTCAGTGCAAGCAGAAGTCCACAACGTAGCATTAGCAGCAGTAGCATTGCCAGCTATGGGTCACTGGGGCATGTGCCCCCTCGACTTCCAACAATTTCATTGTTAGTTCTCTTTGGAGTAAATCTGACAGCCAACTATCCAAGTATTGCGTAGTCTGTGAGATTAGCTGATGCAGATGTCAACAACTCACAGCTCTTTCCATCAGTAATGCATTAGTCACAAACAGTCATCGAGCAGCTGCTGCACCTGGCGCTGAAGTTCACCGTGAGTGCCCCATGACCTAATTTCCAGCTTTGCCCCTTCTCGCAACAAATCCTGGCGACGCCACTGACTAGCGGCAAACTTCAAAAACTGGCAACACTATATCAACAAACCATAATTTTCAGTATGACAATGATGCTCAGTCTGTACATGGAGAGTATTGGTTGTCACCTACACAGTGAACTGTAGCCCCCCACAGCCCACAAACGCAGCCCACTGGCTTAGCTGTTGACACGTTGGGACATCGGCCTCGTCTGTAATAAATGGCTATTGCAAAATGACTGTCGCTGTGGACCTCCACAGTGTGGGGGTTGGAGGCGGTGATGCTCAACGCAGACAATGAGAAGGAAGTGATGAATTTTTGCCAATTACACGCAGACATCCTTTATGCATGAGCACTAAACTCAGACAACGATAATGTTAAACACTGCATCTACTCACACAAACCCACGAAACGTTAACGGCTGGCACTGTTCAGCTGCCACGTTTTGAACATAACAGACTGTATTTCATTGCTCCATGGACAGTGGTCTGCCTGATCATTCTTTAGCATTTGCGATCCTTCGCCAACAATGCGGACATAAGCATATGACTATTACGCACAGGTGATGATTATTACGCAAGCAAGAAGATCTATACACACGAATATATACATATGTTCAAGCTAAGTGAAAACTCCCACCTGTTAACACTGTACATCACTGTTAACACCAGCGATCGGTAAACTATGTCCCATGAGGTTCATTGATGTGGCCTGCGAATGTTCTTACAATGGTTTTATCAATCTGAACAGTCCTAGGCATTATCTAATACAGATTACTATTTATGAATGTATAACATACACATGCACCGAGTAACGGGCTTAACGACACTACAATAACACTTCACGGCGACTTCGTTAATTTCTTTGCGTGCCAAATAATGCATTTCAAATGATTTGTTAGTTACGAAAAGATCTTTATTCTTTTTGTGCGAAAATAGCATTCATTAGTTAATAAATTCAGTTCTTTTAGCTCAGCTGGCTGAGGTAATAGTACAACTGGTCACAAGCTGTCATGTGTATCTGTGTGTTAACCAGGGTGGCACAAATCATAACCACCACACATACAGACTTACAATTACGCATGCACAGACCTACTGATAAACTCTGATCACAAACAAAAAACTAGGTCAGTCTGACCTAGTTTACAGGGTTTATGGGTCATCTTGTTTATACAGCCATCGTGCCAGCCGAGCGACACTGCATATGGACTGCTTGTGTGGAATGCAGCCTGCGAACAGGAAAGTTCACCCAGCCCCGGTTTACACTGTGTCACTCCACAGAATGTATAGACACCATACTCCATACATCAAGCACTCACACCAGTGCAAAGCCGATTACATTTTTACAATCTACATTCATTATTTACAATAACAACACCGACAACATGATATTCAAGAGTTTGGCACAGTACACTGCACAGAAAGCTCTACGCACAGTTTGCCAACTAACATTTCGACATTTGAGGTTTGCCGAGTGTCGACAACAGAATTTCTGCGAAAGGCAGCGAGGTAAAACGCTTGTATAAAATATATATAAATATGAATTTGTCGTAATAAAAGTCCTCGCTAACAGTTACACCGCTACTACTGCCTACTGCTGCCGATTATCATAACAGTAATCATCAGGGTTCCCACTATATTTTGGTACTGAAATTCAATGACTTTTCAATGACTTTCAAGGACCCTGAAGTTGCATTTTCAAGGACCAATTCTCGACGGAAGTTTACAGCATGGACAGTATTACAGCAATATATAACATCCATTTCTGTGAAACGGGACAGTTTTAGTTGATAAAAACAAAACATGAAAATTATTCGTAAATCTTGTTTTAGGCACAACACCTGTTTAACGAAGTTGCTCATATCGCGCAGTTTGACTTGGTGAATTCAAGGACTTTCAAGGACTTTCAAGCACCTGTCCTGTTTTCAAGTACTTTCAAGGCCTTGAATTTAAGAGAAAAAAATCAAGTACTTTCAAGGATGCGTGGGAACCCTGAATCATCCATCTATCATGCAGTGTTTGATCACGAGTGCTGTGAGCAGATTAAGTCTTTCACGACGTAATTTAAGTTATCTTCGACAACGTGAACAAATCACAAAACAATACAAAACGACGAAGAAGTTACATAAACAACTGGAAGTAGAAACATCACAATATCAAGCAGCAGCAGCATGAACATCGAACGACTGATACAATCCAACATCGTCATTGTGTCCAAAAAAAAGTTGTGGAATATAATGTGTGTTCAATTAGCTAGTTGCCTCATTTATGCACGGGCACTCCTAGAATATGTAATTTTTTTTGTGGGTGTTTTCTGTTAGCAAGATGTTACCGTCCGTGAAATTCGCAGAAGATAAGATGCTCACTTTCCTTATTCTCCGCAAAAAATGCTCAAATAGTACAACTCTGACTCTAACCTAAATCATAACCCTAATTTCAAGAACAGATTGATCAGATAAATCGGAGTGGTATTGTTGAACGGTACACTGTTTTCAAAACATCTGGTTCAATAAAAGAACGCACCCAAACAAGCACCGAAATGGGCATTAGCTGTCAACGAAATGGGTACTGGGCAGCGACCAATCATCTGTCAGGTCATGGCTTTGTGCAGCCATTGCCGTCTGTGGCAGCGAGGTGTGCCGGAAGGGGCTGTGCATTAATTAGGCAACTAGCTAATTGGTAATTTGACAGTCTTTCCAGCCATAAAAGCATTTTCCAAAAAAATCACTTAATATTCGACAAAGTTGCCTCACTGAATTGGTGGTGCACTTTTTGGGACACCGTGTTTAATGTAGGTTTCCGTGCAGAAATGAAGTTAAACACTCAGCATCTGAATATATGAGAAGTGTCTGCATAAAGTTATCATACGACAGAGCTTGCTGCTGGTTGCCATCTATGTACACTGCGCTGATACCACAGCGCATGATGCCTCACTCGCCTAGTGATGCCGAATGTCCTCGTAACGTGGCGGACTAGGTTTAACGCCGTACTTCTTCATGTAGGACATCACCTGGTCCGGGATTTCGGCAAGCACTTCCTTGGCAAGCATCACCTGACTGCGGTTCAGGTCGTCGCCGAAGCTGCCTCCAATGAACTCGCGGAACGACACAAACTGAAAACAGACAAATAAATGCATTTCCTAGTACAGAGGTGAATAAACTGCAGCCTGCGGACTGTACTAGGTCTATGTATGTGACTGACAAATATTCTTGTATGGCTTTGTTAAATGGCTCCTTAAGTATTCGGCAAAATCTCTCAATGCAGTATGTACAAGTCTCGGGTGCTGGACTATGTGTCGAGTCAGTACAGTAAATTCCAAGTCTTAAGCCAAGTCTCATGTCTACACGTTAGTAAGGTAAAGGTAAACGTGGATTTATATAGCGCCTTGTCGTGATCACACCTCTAAGGTGCTCACGTATGGCACACGTTCTCAAGAGATCTCACAGTTTTACCTGCACACCCCCACGTACATCCGCTAACGGAATGAACCATACCTGCCTTTGCCTTCCCAGCCGAAGCTGGTACTCATTTACCAATCCCCGAGGGGTGGAAGGCTGATTTGGCCTTGGGTGGCTGGTTGGTTACATACCAAAATAAGTGTCTGGCACCGGGAATTGAACCTGGACACGGTCGCCCATCTCAGTACTAACCAGGCCCGATGTAGATTAACTTCGTTGATCGAAGCCAACGTGCTAACCGCTATGCCAGACCACCTGTCTCTGGTAAGTCTCAAGTCTTAGCTCAAGTGTCACATCAATAGTACAGTCAAGCCTCCGGTGAGCCAGGCTCAAGTATGAGGCAGTCTCACGTCAGTACATGAAAGTCTCAAGTCTTAGGATAAGTCTTGCATCAGCACAGTCAAATCTCCGGTAAGTTTCAAGTCTCGGGCCAAGTCTAAAGTCACTACAGTCTCAAGTCTCAAGCCAATGTGGACAAGCTGCAAGTCCCTAGACAGTGAATCGAGTCCGATTCTTTTCCCGACGACTCATAACAACAGACACAAACACAGCCGACCTGCACAATGTCCCTCTCTGCATAACGTCCTTTCGCCGACAGTCTTACGTCATCTCCATCCAACACCTTCATTGCTGTACACAGATACATCAACAGTTACCACCCGTCTAAGACCACACACAGTTTGTTAACTGTCACACACAACATGACAGTAACACTGGCTACCAAACAGCCAGCTACAAGAGCAAAAGGACAATGCAGGACTCCATGGATTCATCCAAATTCGGAATCCGGAGACTTGCAGTCCAGATCCAAATTTGGACGACTTCCAAAATTTAGTGGGGGACATGACATCCTTGTCCGAAGATCTCTGGAAAAGCTTTTCACGAAGATCTGGTCAGTAGCTTTTATGTCAGTTGCTAACAGACAGACAGACTTTATTGTTCGATCGAAACTTTAGTTCGATCGCTTTTTAATCATGTTTAATTTGTGTGTTTTCACTTGTATTATCGTCATGTTTGTATTTCATCGTACACATGTGCGAATGTCATATGTATTAAACTCTTACTTACTTACTTACTTAGACAAACAGAAAGACAGGGAGATGCCGCGTAAAACAAAAAACCTCCTCGGTGTAGGTAATTATCTGTGCATTAACGCAGCTTAAAGAGTGTAACTTTAATAATAATATCACAAAACTAAGTTACTTTGGAAAATCTTCACACGAGTGGTGCATCTTTGGAATCCAACAGCATACACGTTACAACGTAACTATGAAATCTTGCAAGCCACAGTCTGATGGTAAAAGAGATATTTTTGAAATGTTGATCAAGCAAATTTTACAAAAGAATACGTAATATAGAACAAATTGTTCAAAATATCCGAGAACACACATCCGCGAGCACCGACCTTCAAAGTCGGCTCCACCAATGCCGACGATGATGATAGAGAGTGGCAGTGCTGACGCCTGTAAACCACACACAGAGCATTCATGCTCAGAAACACAACTCACTAATACTATTAGTTCAGCCAGCGGAGTTAATCAAGTACTGATTAGAATGCAACATCCACAAAATACTGAGGGGACATTCTACACAGTCAAGTGTGACAAACACGACATCGATGTCGACGTTAAGATGAGAGAGCCAAGTCAACTTAGTGGTAACAGAAGCCAGTGGCGGTGCCAGCGCAGTAAAGGAGCCAGGTTATTTCGAGGTCAGAAAATCCTCCAGCCAGGTCACCCGGATGCACTTTTTTCCTCAAAAAAGTCCATGACCTTTTTTAGTTCTCACCCCTCAAAACACAGGCTGCCAACGCCGTTTCACCATCAAAATAAAACAAATAAAGCGGTCAGATATGGTAAAATTTTTATTTTCTGTTCACACTATTACCGAAGCAAAGCAATACGCAGGGCAGAGCCAGGGCTTGAGCCAGGACAGTGGATCTTCCAGCCAGGTAACTTGACCGGGCGCGCCCTGGTGTAGCGCCACCACTGATAGAAGCTCAACATGTAAAAGAGCAATAATACCAAGCGGCCGTGTATCAGACTTACGTTTACGATGGCTTCACACGTCTGATGCATGTCGGTGATGATGCCATCCGTCAGAATCAACAGAATGAAGTAGTTTCCACCTGGCGCGCCGGCGTTCGATGCAATTCTGCACACGTCAACAAAACAACAAATATGCGGATTTCTGAGATTTACACTGCTTAACACATCTTGTTATGGTGTGGCTACGCTTCACTGGTCATGCGTACGTGCTGGGCTATTGAGAGATGCCCTGTTCTGCCTAGGCGGATAGTCGATGTCTGCGGCGCGTTGTCTGGCTAGTCAGTCGAGGCTAAGTTGTCGGTGTGAGTACACGTCTTCTTCTCATGTGAAGGACGTATGAAAGTCGTAAAGACACTCGTTCGTGTAAGCGTGATGTTGCCGATTGGTACGGCGTCTTGTTTCATGTGAAAGGCGTTCCGTGGTTCTGGAAAGGGCATAGAGCGACTCTTTGAACTGGTGGAACAGAGCGGTGATCTACCAGTCGTGTCGTGACCGTTTCATCTGTGATATCGGCGTAGCTGTTGCGATGGCAGCAGCGGTGATCGAGCTGTTGTGACAACAGCAGCTGTCTGGTGGTGGTCGCCACTAAAATATCATACTCATCGACGGACCGTATTTCTTGCTGGCCAGGAATCCGACAATGGCAGTGACGTCTTCTCGGTGGAGCGCTGACTCAACTCGAAATAGTGCTGAAGTTATGTTTATTTTCTGAATTAGCAGTGTTGTGCTGGGTTGTACATATATGTATGTTGCATTACTATGTATGTCAGTTTTATTTTCATTAAAGTGTAAATATTTTAACAGTTTTACAACAGTCATATTTGTCTCTCTGGAACCGCCCAAGTGGTACATTATTGTAGTTTCTAGTCTTTCAATAGATACAGTCACATCGCGGAAGGCTAAGCCGCGACACATCTCAGACAAACAATGACACTTGTCATCATCATTAAAATGTGCCAATCGGATTGACTATTCCAAAAATGTTGCGGCAGCATTTTACACAGAGTAATAAAAACATGATGATGACGATAATAATAAATCACATTTATATGGCATGATACGTGAAGCTTTGGAGTGAGAAATGCATCAGAGATGGTAATGCTAAAATGGCAATACAGAAAGATGAGTCCACTCAAAAATTGCCGAAACTTGAACTTGATCCATACAGGAACGTCTTCAGCTCTCGTTGGAAGGAGAGCAGTGAAGAGGCAGTATTGAAAGCACACAGTTATCATTACAACAGCAGTACCGGTAACTAGTATGACTAGTAATTTCTGCCGACTGAAATCTGGCAGTTCCTAGCCATGCAGCATGTTTAGTGTAATTTTGTAAAGCGTTGTGGCAACTGTTGTGACAGTGTCACTTTGATATGAACTGCTGTAGTAGTAGTAGTAGTAGTAGTAGTAGTAGTATTAGAGTACCTGGCGACGTGGTTGATAACAGGAGAGAAGTTAGTCGGCCCATACAGCTGAACTCTCTGCAATGTCTGGTAGTACGCCTGCAACACTCCCTCAATGCCTTGGCAATACGGATTCGTCGCATGACCGTTCTGAAAACATCAGCAACCAATCAGTTGTAACAGCCAACAGGCTGAAACGAGTGGTCTTCGAGCGGTTGTTACTTATTTTTCGCTAAAATAAAAATATTTACCCAAACGTGAATATAAAGTCGGTTTGATGCTCATCCATGCGGTCAAACTGTCGCGGAAGAAAACAGCATTGAAATACTGCACCGGCACTCAAATATGCTGCTACGGATAGTCTAACTCTAGGCCTCACCCGAAATGTTTATGATACTCCTTCCAAGGTCATTCAGGAAACAGATTATTAAACGAACATAACATTTATTGTATTCTGGCAGGCAAGAGGCTGGATTAGTACAAGACAAACATTCATACAATGAAAATAAACAAACATACAAACGTGAAAGTGTCACTAAAAATTAAAAAGCGCATACGGAATGAAATGAGTTTTTGTATTGGGATGTACGCGCACGAACTGTTGGGTATTTCTTAGTTGATTGCAGACGGCCGGCTACGTCAGCGTCTCTCTTTGCCGGTAAAAGATAATGAAGCAAGTGAGAGCCTTAGAGGTGTGTTCACAACAAGGCGCTATACAAATCCACGCTAACCTTTATCTTTATCAAGTGAGACTCACGAGTTATCTGTCTAAACAATGTACTAAATATACTGAGAATAATAATAATAATAATTATTATTAGTTATCCTTGGCAGTATAAATCATAGAGTTAAGAACAAATGTCATCATCATCATCACCATCATTACTAAGCCTCTTTCAACAACACTGAGTAGACAGCATCATGTTTTCCAGCTGTCTGTCCAGCCACCTGTCCGCTGTCCAATCAGACGGCTTGAGACCAGGCACACAGCAAACTCATGAGAGTGTCGTTAACTCTCTCCATTCATTGTCAAAGTATTCACAAACTGATACCATTAACCAAAAATAAGCATGGAAAACAATTTCGCTTTAAACAGAACTGAGAAATCAACTGTACGATACTCACGAGAAAGAATTCATGAGAGACTTGACCCTGCGGAGGAAGCTTGGCACCAAAGCCAAGTGCAGGGAACAACTTGTCACTGTTACACAAACACACAGAGAACTGCACGTGACTTTTACAAACATTGATTCATCACAGCAGGATAAGTTAATATTGCGAGAGGCCACATTGCGGCCCTGAAGTTTTGTTTCAAGACTTGCGTCACGATGAAATTCGTGTATGATGATGATGATGATGATGTTTCCACTGACACTGACTCAGTTCTGTGGCTTTTGAAGACTGTGTTATTCTGCAGAGCATACAAAACACTTGCATAGCACCTATGTGACAGTTTAGGCTGTAAGGACTGCTGCATGAACACGAATTCACTTACTTACTTACTCACGAACTGTTTCAGTATAGCAGTTTTGCAAAACTGCCAGAATACTGTAAAACAATGAATGCCAATGTCTGCAGAGTATACACATTTACTCTTACGTAATTTTCACATACGGCCGGACAGAATATCCAACAAGGAGCTTTGGAAAAACTGGAAAGAGCCAGTGCTGGAGCAACTACGAAGAAGAAATTGGATTCGGTTTGGACATACGTTGAGAAGTCATGACCGCACTGCCAAACAGGAACTACAGTAGACACTGCCAGGCTAAAGACAAAGAAGGCAACCGAGGAATATCTAGGAAAGAGTTCAAGACAGATAGACAGAACAAGGTTTAACATCCCACCAAACACATTATAGGTCATATCGGGGACGGGTTATTACAGGCCAAATGACCCAACCAACAGTGTCAAAGCACTGAAGGAAGATAGGTCTTAACGATTAGGCTTCAATCCCATCAGGTCTACCCCACCGTGCTCACAATAATACAACTATGCAGTATAAAACAAAAACACACAAAATACACACAGATAAACAGAAATAAATCTACACACAGTGAAATGTGCCCAGTGTGACAAAACCCGATCCAGAGAACTGTAAGAACTGCTCATCTAAGTGTGCTTATGACTGTGCACAGCTTCAGTACACAATACAACACAGAACAGTTCTGATAATCTTCCCTCT
>Ga0049105_1000929_pt1 | contig 11785 bp, 7 predicted proteins | sample WorMetvaBAHAMAS1_FD_61260 | JGI IMG/M metagenome (GOLD analysis project Ga0049105, IMG submission 61260) | Worm MetaG Olavius vacuus BAHAMAS.1 | ecosystem: Host-associated > Annelida > Digestive system > Unclassified | place: Germany: Marburg | collected 2013-04-09 | reverse complement strand
AGAAATACTAAGGTTAAAGATGGGGAAGTATGATAGAGACTTGTAATCTTGCACGCACAGACTTCCTGATGAACTCTGATCAACAGATCAAAATCTAAGTGAGTATGACCTAGTTTACTGGGTTTCTATTCATCTGAGTGTCACTGCCATAGACTGCTTGTTATCAATCAACAGGATTCAATGAACAAAAAAATATTTTGAAATTCAACAGCTAAATGCATGTTGCAATCTAAAATTGCAGATCCACATCACCATAACGAACATTGTATCACACTTTCAGACGATCTTTGAAAACGCATCTCTTTTGCGACTGAACGCCTAGTGACTCTTTCGACTTATAGGCGCTACATAAATAAATGTATCTATCTATCTATCTAATTACAGTTTATGGTCTCCCAGCAATCAACAGAGCAGCAGTAAACAAACAAGAGATTTACAATTACGATTGTCTATTCACACTTACACACATTCATAAATTCGTATTTATGCTCCAAATCATTGATACTGCCCGACATATATACTAATGAATTAAAAAGTTACCTGATTCGTAATAACCAAAGCTTAGCTGCTTACCCCAATGTAGTTTCTGGGAATGTACCCTTCCTGTTGCTGTAGCTTGGCCCACCACCAGTCCTTTTCCAAGTCATCTCCCTTGTGTAAAATCGTAATCATATCTCCAGCATGAAAACTGAGCTCATCAGAGTTATGTGCCGTGTAGTCATACAGGCCGTATACAATGCTACAGTTGGCAGTACCCAGCTGTTCTTCAACATCTGCCGTAACACACACATAACTATTTTTACAGCCACTTTGCAGGCTCTCATCTCCAAAATGACCTACTTTGTGTCAAGTTAGATTAAAACTTCAAACTCGCTCGTACTCAAACCAAAGCGTATTTGCCAGTTTTTTGTGTTTAATGTACAAGTATTTATCTATGGCACATATAAATTAAATTTCTCCAAGATATTTTATCCACAAACTATGGTGTATTAAATGCAAACTGCAATTTATAAAGTGAAAACAACTCGATTACAAGAAACTGATTTTGTTCCCTTCTACAGAAAAGTACACACTGATAACAGTTCACACAGCATGTTTAATTGTTTATATGTCCACTCGCTGCTTTGATGCATGCCTGAAACTAGGGATGTCAGAATTCTGCATGCATAATTTTTTTGTGCAGAATTGGCCATCGTGCACAGAATTAACAAAGCGGCACAGAAATTGTGAAATTTTGCAGATTATATTAAGCAATATTGCTCTTAGTTCGGCACTGACGGCTGCCACAGCTAACGCAAAGCATTTTGGTGTAAAAGTAATAAAATATTTCACTGTTATGTGCGTTAATGCTGCAGTTACAGGGGCCACAATTTCCAGTTGTAACAAATTTTCATGTTATATGCGTTCGGAAACTTCGGTTATTATATAGCTGGCGATACCGTAGCGGAAACTGGCAAACCCGAGTTGATGTCCCCAATTACACAAGAAGCTAGAACTTGAATTTGCCAGCATGTTTACATACAAGTTTACAATAACTTCTTTAAATTTTAAGTTAAGGGCAAACAGAGTCGTACAGCAGTGCCACTGAAAATAATTTCAAAGTGGAAAAATGGGCTTGAAAATGGGCAGAATTTGTGCAGAATTCACAAAAATAATGCAAATAATTTGCAATTTATGCATGCACAATTTTCAATTTTCTGGCACAGAATTCTGATAACCCTACCTGAAACCGTCTACAAAATAATAGTACTGCTTCATAAACTTTGGACTTTGTGTTACCGTATAACGGCGTATATACTCGCGTATAAGCCGACAATTTTTGGGTAAATTATTAACGATAAAGCTTTGGAGTTGGGTTTATATGCGGGTCATGCCACACAGCCATACTTACTAACAGCCAGAGTCAGTATGGCATGGACCATTAGTAAGCCACTACGCATACATGTATGCGTGGGAATGTGCGCAGTGGGCGGAGGGACCACACATGGACTGCTGCAGCTGCAGCTGCATATCAGTTAAGTCAGTCATTGTAACTTGACACCATTACACTCACACCCTACAGAGTCATCATTCAGCCAAAGCCGTAATGTCACTGCTCGCTAGCTGTAGTCGTTGTTGTGAACTCTTTGACATGCATTATCAATGCACAGATCTCGGGTACGCGTTCGTCACTCATTTTCGTTACCGACTTATATGAGAGTCACTAATTTTTGCTAAATTTTGGGCGGCAGGAATGGGGGTCAGCTTATACGTGGGACGGCTTATACGCAAGTATATGCGGTAGGTTCTGTCAGCTTCATGCAAACAGAGACACCAGTTATCTGCAGATACAACAGTTACAGACCAGAAAGGTACTGCAGGCAGGCATCAAAGCTGGCATCGTTTTCTTCACACTTATTCAATGCAGTCTCTTCATCACTGATGGTTTTTGCAAGCACCGCAGCTCCATTTTCAACAAGCAGTCGAACGATGTCGACGTTATTACAAGACGCTGCACAGTGAAGTGGAGTCCTGTAATCATGATGGCAAACATAAATAGCACCTACAATGACTGTAAAATCACTGTCACAGAGTAAATATAACGTTTGGAAGTGTACTCTAAAAAGTGTTATCTCAAGTCACAAAGCTAGTACATCTTTGCAGCACACTTCACAAAGCTCAAGAAAAAGGGTTTGTATAGTGTGCTGTGTTCCAGAATCGATTTCAAGGACTTTCCAGGTACCATCTTTCAGGAGTGTTCCAGGACTGTATAGTCACTGCAAATATAACTTAATGAACCATACCGTTTACTGCAGATACTGTACACTGTAACTTAAAATTCCATAACTACCAGGACTCTTCCAGTACTTTTCAGGACTTTGGTCAGTTTCAAGGATTATCCAGGTCCGTATGAACCATGAATAACTATATATTAACTTGAAACCCGAACACTTTCATGGCTCACAAGAATTTCTAAGATGTTTTCATAAACTTTCGTGACTTCTGGAATACACTTTGGGCAGAAATGATACGGCTTCATTGCTGGCAGTTAGGTTTTCTGCCAAATGGCACACATAAGCAAAGTCACAGAGCTGCTACAAACTGTTTGACATGCACATTATTCCACAGATTTGGTTATATCATTTTTCCAAAAGATTTATCACTACTGCCTTTACTTCTTGCTGAGCTCATAAAACACAAGTATATTATCCCAGGAAACATAAAGAAATAAGAACACAGATAAACGAACCATCCATCAGTATCAGCAGCATTCACATCGCAGCCGAGCTCGACAAGAAATTTAACGATGTCAAAGTTGCCGGCACAGATGGAATTATGTAGCGCCGTAATGCCTTCATCATTTGCCTCGCTTGGATTGTCCATCTGCAGCACATCATGTTAGTGAGTCGACATGTGCTTAACTTTCTTCGCTGATATTTTCTCTGCTATATCAAAATAATTTTATGAAACAAAAGAAATTTATCAAAACAGTCCAGAATCCAGATGCATGTTTTGCAAATTCGAATACTGTGAGTAATTATCTAATTTTATGTACAGGTAGAAGTTAGCATTTACAGCAGCTTATCTCATGCAATAAACACTGCTAAATAGTTTCTGCTAAAAAGTTATCACCTGTTATCAAAGCTGCACACAAAGAGTAATTATAACTCACTGGTGTGCAGTAGCACGACACTCGGCACTAGTAACCATAATTTCATTCTAGGTACAGGATGTTCATGGTTAGCAGTAAGAAATACCAATCTATTCTCAACATCGTCAAACATCACGTTAATTCAACTAAATGAAAAGCATAAAAATATACAATAAAAAAGAAACATTTAATAAAGAACACATTAACATATTAGACATGCTTGTTGCTAAAAGCAGAATGCTAAATATAAAAAAATATTGTAAGATAATAATATTAAATAAAATGAAGTATACTCTAAAAACAGTTTCCCAGTAATAAAAAGTGATAGAACACTTCTCTGGCTTCCTTCAAAAGACAACTAAAAACATTTCTTTTCACAAAGTCGTTCCCAGAATTTTAGTTTGTGTACCGTGTCCTAGAAGCACTTTTGCTCATGCCACGTTAATCTGTACGTTTCTAACTAACTAACCATGCTACAGTGAGTTAACCAACTATAATAATAAAACGAAAAACAATTACAACGGCAAACTGAACGGTGTTTGGTAAAATGGAACGAAATGTGCAAAACAGTAATAGGTAAGTATACAGAAAAATTAAATAAACTCTTGTTGAACTGTTATTAGATCAGCACATCAAACCAAACAATATTTTGAAAGAAAGTTACAATACCTTCTTGGCAGTATTCATGACTAGGTCGAGATCACCTTCTAATGAAGCATCAAGTAACAAAGCTAATGGATTGAAGCTAACTCGTTGAAGCATTTTAGATCCATCTTTTTGCCTTCTCTTCATAACTAGAGTTTGTATAACAGGCACTGGGTCGGGCTCGCCCTCTAAAGGCACAATGTCAGATGAAGCATCATCGAACGAAGCAACTTCTTCAACTTCACTGGACTCTATATCAGCAGCAGACTTCTCTGCTTCTGAAGCAGATTCTTCAGCTGTTTTGTCTACAACCGTTGTGATACTTGTTTCTGCTAATGAATCACTTGTTGAAGTGTGTGATGGAGGGGAGAGGCGACTTGCATGAGCACTGTCTGACGACAGTCGACGTCTGGTCATACATGGAGAACTAGCATACAGTAGCTGAGCACCTGGTGAATTTGATACGTATCGGGGTAAATAATGGTCACCACTGGCATCAAACTGTTCGCAAAAAACCTTCGATGAAGGCACTACCGGTATCTGGGATGGTGAAAGTGACAACACATTTGGAATGTCTATGGCACTTGTAGCTGAACAAGGCTGAATCAGATCGGCCGAAGAAGTGACAGCAATTGTACTAGTATTACTGACAATAGATGACGACGAAGAGTGTAATGATGCTGTCATGTCAACATTTGATAAAGAGACTGGAGTGTGGGTCGATATTGTCAGCGTGCAAGGCATAGCATAGCAGACAGGTGGCACAGGAAGTATCTCCGATGATGTATAAGAAGGCTGCTTCTCTGAAAGGACAGTCTGTGAATTGCTAGTGATTTCTGATGAAGCACTGACAGTTATTAGACGTGCTGACAGCAAAGCGTCAGTATAAGAAGGTGAAACAGTGCTGGAAGAAGACAGACCGTCTGTAAAACTAGTCGCTACATCTGATAATAAAGCTGAAACCCGAGACATCACGTGAGCTGTCATATTGTTGGAACTGGTTATTTCTGATAGTGGCCTCTTCAAAGTGTCATCAACGGTAGAAGCAGCAGATGAATCTGATGAAGGCAAAGCAGGAGAGTGATCTCCCTTGACAGGCACTACTGGTGAACATAAAGATGACAACCGTGACGCCGATGACATGCGTGTAGCAGGCCAGGTATGAAAAGGCACAAATGCAGACATACACGTGACAACTGCTGGCAGGTTACTTGACGTCATAACTGCATGTGTCAGCGATGAAGCAGCACACACATTGTGACCGGAAACTGCTGACGAAGACGTCTGCGTGCTGTTACTTATATCTGCTTGAACTGCTGTTTGCGAAATCTGTCGGTTACCGGACAATGAAGAAGCTTTGTGTAGATCAGGTAATGACGAACAGGATAACTCGTGACCTACAGTGTCAATGGACAACCGTGGTGGAACTAATGGACTGGCAGCTGTAGTCACTAACGGTTCAGCAACCGGACCACCATTGGAGAGCACTCCTGGTGGACTGAGGTCAGAAGTTGTCGTACGAGTAGTTGCTGCATGATTTGGCTGTGCACTGGTGTTGTCAACTTGTGTGTTGGCAGCTGACTTCCCATCAACAGTATCAGACTGAGTTCCTAGGAGGCCAGGACTAAACACAGGAGGTTTGCGACTCAAGTACGTATTTGCAATCACGCATTTACTTGCAAACATGCAGTTTGGCTTTTTCGGTGGCAGAGAGTTGTCAGTGAACATTTCCTCTGACTGTCTACCATGTCCACTAACAGCACTGCTGTCAGATGGTGGTGAAACCTGTAACCCATCAAAGTAGTGGGATGATCTTGACTGAGAGTCCAGCACCGAAGCATGAGGACTAGTAACTGAAACTGTTAGAGGCGGCATATAAGCAAATGGTAGGCCTGATCCAGTTGCTGTCCCCAAAGAGTTAGCTGGCTGACTACTTCCACTACGATCATTCAGCGTCAATGGGGATGGAACATGGCTTGCAGATAAACTGTGATCCACTTTACAGGCGTCTGCTGGAGAACTGCTTTTCACTGACACAGACAGACTTGGCTGTCTCTTCATGCTACTGGCTGTCTGCTGCCGAAGTGAGTGACGCGACCCACCGAATGTTACTCTATGGCCAGAACTCTCAGCAAGGTAGCCAGAACTATCCAAACTTCTACGAATGAAAGCATTTCGTTTCAGGACTACTGATTCACGGACATCTGAAGCTTGTGCGGAACCAGTGTCGGCAGTATTGTTTGTTTCTCCACTCGGTGGCATGGATGACAAGTTCTCATAGACTTCAGCATCACGAGCTGCTGAATGCCTGTTCTGAACATCGGTCACTGGTATCTCACATCTTTCACTGGTAAATGCCGGACGACGTGCTGTAGCAGGCTGCTGTGGTTGATGACGGGTGACAGCATCTAGCTCAGCAACTTTCTGAATGACAGCATCTTTGTGCTGATGACGAACAAGCAACGACGTCTGATGAGCTTTCAGCAGTTGTCCACGTTGCACGTTCAGACGATTTCTCAGCTGAACAAAACAAACAGAGAAAGTTATAGAGTATGATCAGTCAGTATATGAGTTATATTCTAGTACTTGAGAACAGCAGTAGTAACACTATGCCCGATCTGTAACATCCAAGAAATACTAATCCATATCTGTGGCTCAGTATGAACTGAAGTACAATCAGTTTTATGCACTTGTATAGCATTACAGATGGAGCATTACATATTTGTGTTGATGTTGACAGAGACACATCGTGTGAAGAAAAAATTGTTCTCTATATGTTATGAGATAAAGTTGCTAAAACTCAACAGAAAACACTAAATTAATTAATTAAGAAAATTCTTTGTAAGCTACCACTGAAAAATTTTATCAAAAACAGTGAAACAATAGACGCAATAATTGTAAAATTTTGACTTTGACAAAAAGAATAACAGCACCTTCTCACACCTCTCCAATCATGCTTTATAACAGGACCATCACTAGTTCTGACAGATGCACATAAAGCACAATACCTCCAGCTCCAGTCGAAGTCTATCAACTTCTTGTTGCCGATCACTGCTGCTGTGAGATGCTTTTCTGTTCTGCAGATTACTCAGCTCGTCCAGAAGCGATTCAACTTTAGCAAATGCTCTGGTGAGCTCCTCTTCTTTTTCAGCAAATTCACTCCTTGCCATCTTCAGTTCCAAGCCTGATGCAGTACACAAGAAAACAAAACTGTACGTTCTTGTTTCAATGTTTCATACACAATCCAGCATTGAGCTGCTATATGCAATAAACCATTCATTTATTCATTAATGTATACATAACACTCTGCCAATTTCTCTGTCTGCCACCTGTTAATAACAATGACGACCTGGCAATGCCATGCCATCATCAGAAACACAAACACGTTTTCTGATAAAATACTATTCAATACTCACTCGGCAATACAGTAATGTAATAGGTGTTGAATAACTTCTGTAAGTTTTGGAGAAAAATACCCGTTAAATAGTAGCTAAAAATTTTGGCACAAATATCCCATCACTTTTCAGAAATTTTGTTTCTGTCGGAGGTACATTTTCCACTCCAGCTGCTGCAATGCTGGCTTGTGATTTGAAAAATCACATTTTGTATTTCAGTTTTACAAGCAGCTTAAGAAAATGTCACAAAAACTGTACAGTTTATGCACAAAGTCATCTAAACAATCGTAGAAAATATTTAAATAAAACACAGAGTTGTTCCTGAGAAATTGCAGTTTTTGCCACATTATCCTCTACATCACATAACAAATGTTATCATGCTAAGTTCAACAACTAAATGATTAGTCTCAGACAGCATAGAGTTCACCAACTTTCAACACAAGTACATAAGTGTACAAATATGTATGTTTATTACACAAAGCAGCACAGACAAAGCAGGAAATAAATCAATAAAATACACAAATCACGCACAACAAAACAAGTCGAAATATGAGAATGACATACAGCTGTCACTACGCCGCAGCAGACGATTTCCGAATGATGACGCACGAAGCTCTTTCAGCCGATTCTCGCGCATCTGGCAGTTATACTGAGAACTGTTCGGCTGCTGTCGCTGTTGCTGCCGCAAGTAATGCAAGCGTTGTTCTCGCGCTATGATGACTTTCTCCTGCTGCTGTAACTGCTCTTTCTGTTTGTCCATCACAGCACGCAACTGATGTATGGATGCTGCAGCTGCTGCAGTGTTTACTGGCATCTCCGACACCTAATAATGGTGACAAATATCACATCTGTGTGTCAAAATACATAGAACCTAACTTCAGGTTGAGGTCAACTCAGCCTTCCATCCCTCCGGGGTCAGCAAATGAGTACCAGCTTTGACTCGGAAGGAAAAGGCAGGTATGGTTCATTGTTCATTCCATTAGCGGATGAACGCGGGGTGTGCAGGTAAAACTGTGAGATCCCTTCAGAATGCATGCCATACCTGAGCACCTTAGAGGTGTGTTCACGATAAGTCGCTATACAAATCCAAGTTTACCTTTACCTTCAGGAGCCTGAACTCAATGAGACAGGTGCATTATGTGTGATTCACACTTTTCACAATACACTCTCCTGTATTTCTATATTTATTTATTATCTCTAAATTACCTACAACTCAAATGTAAGAAAGTTTTTATAGTCAAACAGAACCTATACAAGACTAAAAATAATAAATTTAGACATGTTTTATAATCAGTGCAGCACAGCAAGTGCTGTAAATTCTTTACGTCTATGTACCATCATATCAAAAGTAAGTTGAATACATTTGGTATTGTCAAAAACACAACACTAGAGCTAAGTACAGCCCAAAAGCTGAAAAGCTGATGTAAGCCTACATATTCCAGTTTTCCTCCAAACGCATTGTAATTTTTTTTAAATTTAGAGCAAATTTCTGGGGCATAGTCAGTTAATATAATACAAGTCAGGTCATTTAAGGAGGCTTTGTCTTGACAGAAATGTGCTGCATGTATTGTTTGGCAGTGTGTACTGTTAGTTTATGCTGTTTGGTCAACATCAAAGTATGAATTGCACATATAGTAATTTAATTTCGGTCTTCTCCATCTTATTCAATATAATTAAAACTTGAAAATGATATAACAAACCCGGGACTCCACAGTGATGGCTGCCTGTCTTTAACTGTATCGCATCAAACCACAGATTAATATCTGCCATGCTGCGGCTGCTACTGTTGACAGACGACACTTGTGCCCCAAAGTGTACGCTGTTGCATTCATGAGAAAGTGCCATTCAAACATTTGTTTGTTGTTGCCATTGCCATCATAATGGGAACAGCACAGATGACTTACATCTGCAAATTCAGGATATCCTTCTTTTCCTTTCCTTTTCTTTCAGGTGACTGTGGACGCAGAGGCTGGTACACAACAGCCGCCAGTCAACGCTGAGGCCCAGCTACTACGGTGTGGCCCAATGCATATGCCCCGATGTATGCTTCAGTGACTATGTATGAATGGTGCGCTACTCTGCTCTATGGGCAGGGCAGGTGTGTCTTGTGTAACTGAGGACCTTGTACTGTTTATTTATAGTGTCCAGCTTGGCTGTAAAGTTTCACTGGCTGCTAGGTTTATATGCCCTACATCTAACAGGCACATTGAGCGGTGCCAGTTCCGCCTGCTTTCCCAGCCAGGTCATAGCATAGTCAGTGCTACAGTGACCTCAATGCGGTGCATTGCCTGTAGCCATCTGTTATCTAACATTATCTAACAGCCAACACTCATTACAGCTCAGGTGCCCTTATTCCTGAGTGTAACTGTGACCTGTCACAGTTTATAGAGGACACAGGCAAACCCTCTATAGCTGTCCAAGGATTTAATCTCACAGCATGCCCGCTAGCCTAATCGAGCTGAAAAACCACTTCCAGATTGGGATTTGAACCCAGGCTGGCGAGAGCTCTCAGCCCGTCATCCCAGCAGGCATTGTGGCATTAAGAGTGGTTTAGCCCATTAAGCCACGGGGACAGGCCAAATTCAGGATATACTGGCATATACTTTGTTAGAGGAAATCCGTTTTTCGGTTATTACGTGTTCGTGCACACATGTATAGAGATACTTAAGACTTACTACATATATGCATTGTTGAATTTATCAGTAAATAGTGTACAGGGTAATAAAACTACAGTAAAACTAGCATATGGCCAAGGGGGCAAATCTGATAGCAGCTGTCAAATATACAGTGTGTCCGGAAACAACGAGACTAAATTGTTTTTCATAATATCTTCTATAAAACTCTGGCGATTCTGATGAATATTGGAACATAGTTTCCTGAACAAATTTGCTACACAAAAACGTAAACGTTTTCCACCTCACCTGAATAATGTTTCTACACTACCTTGTGAAACTTAAGATGCTTATCGCATACGTGCTACCACTGAGCTTGTGGAGAAAGAAATTCCAGAATATATTCCACTTTAATTGTGGCTTCTAAATTCGACAGATATAAATCCAGTTGGTTACAGAGTGTGAGGAATATTGCAAAAGAAGGTGCTAAAAATACTCACCACTGATCTGGATGAACTGAAACAGTGACTGAGAACAGAGTGGCCCAGCTAGATAATGTCGTCACTGCGGCAAGTATGTAACATAACGTAATGTAAACTAAAATTAATCAGATGCTGTAAAAGCACACTGAACTGCTGCTCAGGAGAGTAAAAAATTTATGGTATATTAAATACAAACTAAGCTTAACAACCATTTTTTCTCATTTACTTTCGTTAGCAAATGGGCCCATAACATCTCCAGGGAAACCTTACGGGACTGCTAAAGGGGTACTTTTCTAGATCGAATGTTCATCATGACCTGCAACCATGTCACATGACTTACAGCATGTAATGAAGTATATTGAACAACATGTAAAAATGCACAAACCTTGTTCTTTACATTATGACCAGCCTGATCATGAACACGACTCTTTGAAAATTTCTCTACATCAAACAACAAACTGTCAATTATTAAATGACACACATTCGGACGAGCAAATACTTACAAAGCCTAGTAAATATATGTAAACAAATTTTGTTAAACAAACAGCATACACAACAGGTGTTAATTAATGACTTCATTGATACAGCACTGTACATACCTGGCCTCTGATCCAGCTTAGACTGGCGCAGATAGAAGCGTACTTGATTACAGTATGGTCCCCAACGCGCAAGGATATCAACAGGCTTGTCTTCATTACTCAGCACTCTCTCTACATCAACATACACTCCAGTACACCACTACACTCAAGATGCACCCTAACTTCTTGGTTCATCACAATTCTTGATTCTGTCCACATTAGACTGTCGCCCAGCAGCGATGTCACTGGCAAGATGTGAAAGTCACGCGACAAGATGGCAAAATGGCAGCTGCAGCATATAGCAAATGTCTGATACCGTAACTGCTACAGTTACAGTCATTATTCCATTGCTCAGTGGAGGGCCAAGTTATTGTAATGTCAGGTGCTAGCTGGATGCTCAGCATGACTATCAGTTAGTGCTGGTGGTTTATTAGCCGTTTTT
>Ga0049105_1000928_pt1 | contig 11786 bp, 13 predicted proteins | sample WorMetvaBAHAMAS1_FD_61260 | JGI IMG/M metagenome (GOLD analysis project Ga0049105, IMG submission 61260) | Worm MetaG Olavius vacuus BAHAMAS.1 | ecosystem: Host-associated > Annelida > Digestive system > Unclassified | place: Germany: Marburg | collected 2013-04-09 | reverse complement strand
GACAGAAACTCAGAGCCGAAGACGGAGTTCTGCAAAGCGACGACAAGATATCTGTTCAAGAGACTGTCGCAGGCCAGCTCCATCAACTGTCTCTGAGAGATGATTCCTTGCCACGACATTATACTGCGCAGCAACTGTAACACACGCACACACACACACGGTTGGTTACAGTTGGTCCATTGTCAGACTGAATTAGACAGCAATAGACCAGCTGCATAATTTATGTGCACATGCTCACAACAGTGTTTCTGCCACACCCACCGAATTAGATATTCTGTGTTATACCGGCAGATTTGATATTATTACCTATTCTATGCAATACAGAATATCTAATTCAGCAGGTGTGACAAAAACACTGCTGTGTACGAAAATTATACAACTGGCCAAAAGAAATCATCATTGTCATTTTGTTTGTGTTAGATGGATTACTCTGATGTCAGGCCAGTTCACCGTTTGTGAGCAACAAAAATGGCATAAAAGAGTAAACAGCACGGTAGGAGCATGATATGTATTGCACATTCTTCTCGACTTTCTCCGTGAAATGGGTCAGTGGCCGACTGCTGAAACTGGTGACGTTCGTGAGTCTGTGCTCATGTATTTCGCTGCTCTTCACCTCAAGCCAAACCTTTCGCCATTCCTCCTGCTTGCCTGTAACTCCTTGTACCGGTATTCAGCCCTTCAGACTTTACACTGTAGGGCAGCAAATACAGGTGTATCTACGAATGAAGCTAGTGGAGTACGCAGCTGGCTGGCAGTCGCCAGTGACCAAGTCAGTGACTGGCCGAGGTCAACTGCGTGACGGACGTGTGATCAAACCTGGCACATACTTTGATGCAGGTCCAGAACTGACGATAGAAGAACATTGCTGCATCAGAACTGCGATTCTCCAGGATACTGTACAACAGACAGACACGCAACGACAGAGTTTTACATACAAATAAAAACAATAGCAACAGACAATGCAACAACACAATAAGTGACAGCAGGGCGCAAATTCACATATATTGTCTTAAGATTTATCCTAAGATATGTTATACGATCATCTTAAGACAAAAATTATGATGTCGTAAGATTATCTTATGACATATCTTAGGATAAATCTTAAGACAATAGGCCTATCTGTGAATTTGGTCCCAGCTGCCTTAAGACATCGAAAAGGTGATCATAAGATTTTGTCTATAGGTCTTAGGATGTCGTAAACGTTCTGTGAATTCGCCAGTTGTCATAAGATTGTCGTAGGTTCGAAAATTGTCTTAAGATTATCCGAAGATCGTCTATGAATTTTGGCCCAGGATCCTATACAGACAGACAGACAGACAAACTAACAAGCTACAAGACATAGACAATAAGCCAGATGCCTAATAAATTTCATGGGCATTTTGCCACACCCCGAGAATATATAATTTCATTGATTCGCTGATATCTTGGGTGTGTTCGTTTACTAAATCGTATTTATCTGACATTGACAACATTGTAGCATTTGAAGATACCACTCCCATTGTAATCAAAATAAAAAGGTCAAAATACGAGAATGCAGCAGTGTGTTATATAAACAGCTACACAGCCTCTGTCATGGTCCGCTGTTGTCGGTCTGATAAAGCACGGTGCAAGCGTGTTATTAAGTGTGATTATACTAGATTCCGTTACTTAAAACTATAACTGAATATTAGTCTTATCAGCCTAAACCTAACCTAAATCCATAACACCTGGTAGAGAATATGGGCATCGGTCCCGTTACCTCTCGCATGCTATCTACAAAACAGCAAAGAACTCACTGTTTTGGATACAGTGGCATAAAGATGTCATCATCAATGCATCTTCTGATCCTCTGAACGACGGTCTTCAACAGCAGCTGAAACATCAACACAGACCACGTACTGATGAAAACTCCAACGACTGATGCTCTTCACTTGCAAGATGCACAACACAGAAAGGTCGGCAGACATACACACGCACACTAGCGGCAACAGCAGCATTGACACTAGCCTAATACTGCGGCCCTGAAGTTTTGTTTGAGACTTGTGTCGCCATGAAATTTGTGGATGATGATGACGATGATGCACAACACACTACACAAAGGTTTTATCTGATGGCATATTTAACCATATCACCTACATCAACATATGCAAAATTTTAAATTTAACAAGTAACATGACTTTCCTCGTACAACTACTATGTACAACATGTAATATTTAATTACTGAAGAACCACACAACATACAATAATGTTTAATACGTCCTTTAAGTGAGCTTTCTGAGCATTTACTCGTTTATAAATTCCAAGTAATTCAGTTAGTAGTGGTGGCTTTGGAAGCTCCGCCCCTTCTCCCCTTCCCCCCCCCCCCGTTAGGCAGTAACGTCACAGAAATTGGTCAGGCAGCATAGGGAAGACAAACAAGCCAGACCAATATGTGCAACAACAACAAAATACTACAGCACAACCATCCACTGACACACAACCTGTGTTGGTTTGCTCTCAGCGTTGACAGTCGGGTAGTCATCGATGAGTCGCTGTACAAGCGTCGTCAGCCGCCGCGTCTGCTGACTTGACAATGGGTCCCAGACACTTTCCACCACAGCTACAAGATCACACACAGTCATTTTACATGCACAGACATAGTACTCACTACTCGCTCACAATCGACAATTCATACCACAACCACTCCAGTGTGACATGGTTATGGCCAACGATAACACATCACCTTCGGACAATTCAAACGATCGTTGAAAACGTTTATGTTTGGTTAGCTGGGCCGCGGCATCCTTGTGTCTGAACGTTAAGGGTGTTGGCTAGAAATCTTCTTACTTACTTACTTACAGTGGCTGAATTTCATGCACTTTTTACCACTAACAGTTTGATCGGAAATATAAAAAATTATACAATAATAACAATATTATACCAATTTTTATCCCGGCATAATGTCGTAACTTCAGAGAATGCAACTGCTGCGAATTACACAGAACACTTGTCAAACCCTGTTGCATGGCCAGAAAACTGAACTCGAACCATGTATGCTAGAAACTCGACAAAAAGTCGACATGCAGGAAGTCGAACCCAGGCCACTTCACTAACTCGTTCAGTCCAGCATGCATCATGCTAAGGCATTTAGACAAGCCAATACTGTACTTCTAAATTTATTCCTTCCAAGTGTCAACACTAATGGTTTGTTGTCAAGAATGTAATGTTGCCTGCAAAAAATCTGCTCCGAAACAATCCGGAGGTATGGTAATGCAAGGAAACAGCTGTGACAATGGTTGGATACAATTACATTATATTTTCTTAAAAAATTTAAGCCCATCATGTCAGCATATACACAGCCTGTCTCTGTCTTCTCTGTGAAATGTTCAAACTCGAATGTTTCAACAGCAACGCAGTACTACCACAACACGCAACAACACTTGAATTGTAGTCGGTTTTCTGACAGCAACTGTCTACTCCTAACACAACTGGAATTCACACAGTTTACCGGTGAGTTTTGCTAGAAGAACCTTTTCAACGATGCTCGGAATGAGCTTCAAGTCGAGGTCGTCTACCGAGACGTCACCATCGTCAGCGGCGTCGCCGTAATGCAGCAGGGAATTGAACCAACGACTGTGCTCAAAGTCAGCACAGTGTTCCTGCAACAACCACCATTAACAACCACGAAATTAACAATTGTTAATTTCAATTAAAAATAGAGCATTACAAATCAGCCAATAAAACTGCTTTTCTTCGTCAATTAGCAACGCCTGCAACCAGACACTATTAGTGAACATTTTCATGCAGTCTCTTAAACAAAATAAAATGGTGATGGTCTCATCATCATCAACAACGAACTGATTAAGGTGGCATAAAGTCAACAGTGACTGCTAGGACACCGTACTATATAAGAAAAATAGCGACGCGAGTCATAGTAGAAGGTGCAGATGTTAAGATGTTCTCTGGAAAAAGAGACGATTGTCGTTTGTTGACAATCTATTCAGCTGAGCTGCAAAGTTATTCAATTTGTTTTCTTAGTGACGTAACCTTAATCAATATTTAAATTCGTCAATAAATTTCTTAACTGTTAAAATAATAGCCTTCTCACCTCAAGTGGATTCCAGCATACAAGTTCAAGCTTGACGAACGGCGTGAAAAGTTTCGGCAGACAGAGTCCGATGAATGCCTCGTTGTACGAGTCAGAGTAGTCTTTCTTCCATGTCTCAAACCGGCCACGGATCAAGTCTACTTCGCAGAACTCGTCCACCACGTCGTCAAACAGTGTGGTAGCGTTCTTACTCAGTTCATCTGTCCCCACACACACAGTTATATGTACTACAACTGGAGAAATCTGTCATGTATAGAAGCCGCCAGGGATCAATGGTCAAGGCAATTGACTGGCACCGAGTGGCTTGGACTTCGTTCCCGTTGAAAGATGATAATAATAATAATGATGATAATGATAATAATAATAATGTACACATTTCGATCTCACTATAAAGTCGTAACTTCAGAGGTGGTGGCAGCTCAGGTTAGATCACGTCATCACTGCCTGTTATTATACGCCAGATTACATAGGTACCAGTGTAAACGAACATCACGTTTGGCTGCAAAGTTTTTACCATAAATAAAACAAACACGTAAATTTGTTTATAGCAAGACACTGAGCAGCAGTTATGGCTCCGAAGTTTCAAGTGGATGCAAGTAAGTCAACGAATGTTCATTAATCTCCTTAGCAGTACAATTCTACCTAGGTTTCTGTTCCAAAAGCGGTACGTTAGTGGCGCGGTTTGGTAGCTGCCAGCGCCTGTCTCTCATTGTCGGCCGTCGGCTAATGACAGTCGAATTAGTGATAAGTCAGTATAACGTCAGCAACTCAGCATACAGAGGTTTGAACAGGATATGGTGTCAATTAGATCTAGGTGGCAGGGTAGACATGGAGTGTGGCTAATTGATACACTGCCATGAATGGTCAGTTTAACGACTGACTCCACACAGCGCAACGTGACTGTAATCACTCCACCTTAGCCATCTGTTTCAGAGTTCATACTCCGAGTAAAACTCGGGGTTACCGTTTTCAGCATCTTAGCTCTACCCCGTGTCACACTTGGGATTAGCGCTAAGGAGGTTAACGTGACCTGAGTAAAGTTACTTCGAGGTCATGGTACATCGACAAGTCACGCTTTAAAAGACCTCCGAAGCAGCAAGCATACAACACAGATGCTGGTTAACAAGACGACTGTAACGACAAGTTACTGTGTGATAGCGTAAACGAATACCACGAGTGCTGTTAAACTTGGTCGTTTCGAGGTTATTCTGTTCATCATCCGTTGACAGACCGTCGCAGTGGTCACCGACTCCGAATGCTTCACGCATTCGTTTACGTCGTGCCCTGAAAGTCATCACATCCTTCTGGTTTTAATCGGAGCAATACGTTTACACGTAACCGCAAATAAAATAATAATATGTGATAAAAATGGCATGTATGAATTTTATTTTGCGAGTTGTATGAACATCATATTTAACGAGCTGCGCCAGCAGCAAGTTAAATATGAAGTTCATACAACGAGCAAAAAAAACATACATGCCATTTTTTATCACATATTATTTTTATTGCTAATTTATCCGCGACTTTAATTGGAACTATTTTGTAACATGCAGCAATACAATCGGACGGGCGTGAGTTGGCCTACTGGGTCATGACTCAAGCATTCTGATTGGCTGCACTTAAGACTGATGGACCAATTACAGGAAATATTACATGCCATATTCGCAAGTAGCGAGTAGCGAATACGGTTACCATGATTAGCAATAAACTTCATTATCTGTCCATGTCCGATTAATGTGCCTTCAGCAACACCTCAGAACCAACTTTATGTCACACGGACCACGAACATTTAGCTAGATCATGTCACCATTTCACTTATAATTAAACTGTGTCTTATGAAACGCCGCACATTGCCATCACCTAAAGCTGTCAAGGTGTATGATGTATGCACTGAGGATCAACCCAACACCCCCCGTCTGACAGTTATGGACTCAACCCTCGCAGCGTTTGTTACGTGGGAAATCAATATCTCTCCTATAGCGGGGGGGGGGGAGGTAGGGAGGGATCAGGTTGAAAATTTCTGTCTAAAATACTAAAACAGCTGTTAAGGTCAAAGGTCAAATGTCACCAAAACCCATTCAATACTAGGGTTCATCGTAACACATATTCCTACCAAGTATCAGTGCACTGTGCAGACAGACAGATTCTACTAATCAAAATACCTGTTCTGCCATCATGGCTGGTGCACAGGTAATAATAATATTCATAAGCCAATATGCATTATTCATCATGTGACATTTCACTGTTAGCTGGGCAACATTTACCTTCTTCCTCCTCTGTCAGCTCGTCTTCTCTTCCGGTCATCTTCTGCATCACCGACCTCCGACCCAACACTGGCCGCTTTGCCTGGACACAATACAGCCATAAGTAAGTAAGTAATCTTTATTTCACAAACGACTGATGCTTCAAATGCACCACATCTTCGCTTCGCTTTGTTGCCTAATTTGCTATTGCGCACGCAGTTGTATTTCTGGCTTAAATATGGAGTTCAAAAATTAAGTTCTCTGTGCCAGGTTTCGTAAAGAACCTGAATTTTTGCCAATTTCGTCGTGTTTTGAACCATTTCGGCCAATTTCAGTGTGCATGCGCAGAAACGGCCATAAGACTACTTCCGGTGTAAAATGTGACTCTAGATTTGAGATCTCTGGGCCCAATTTCCTATAAAACGAGAAATTTTTGGAAATTGTACCACGATTTCAGGTATTTTCAGCCAATTTTCTGCTGCACATGTGCAGAAACGGCCAGAATTCCACTTCCAGTCAAATTTTTAACAAAAATTTGAAACCCCCATGGGCTGTTTCCTATTTGACTACAAATTTTGGTGGCGCTTACTCCAAGATTTATGCATGTTTTGAGCCAAAAAAATGGCTTTTGTAATGCAAAATTTTCGGAATTTGGGGGCTAGTGAGGGTGGGGGTGACCATTTTTTGACGAATTCCCCAAAAGCACATCCTTGTCTGATTTTACGCGTTTTGAGCCATTACATGTGCAGATCCGTTTACAGGCTTTTCCTCTAGGCGTCCGGATGAAAAAAGGGACACTACAAAAAGTCACAAAGAGGTTATATTCACCTATTTGAGGGGAATTCCCCACAGAACCAAATTTAACTAAAACTGGCCTCTGAGCCGGGGTCGCCGACGTAATCAACCATACCAAGTTTGGTAATGATCGGTCCAGGGAGTACAAAGTTAGCGAGGGTCCAATTTTGCCTTGCTCCATAAGAACAGCTTGTCGCCTATAACACTGTAACACGACTGTGCTACACAATGACAAATGAACAGTAAAGTGTACCAGGCATGTACTCAAGAGACTGGTCCTTGATGTCTTCCTGACGTCGCTTGAGAAGTCTGTCCGCTCGTTCTCGGTACAACTTCATCATACACCGGTCCATGTAGTTCACTGACGTCATCTGAGCACAGGACGACGACACAATATTTATAACAGTACAAACAGCAGCGTATAACCACCACCACCACCGGCGTCATCATGGCTAACGTAATGGGCAGCTGACTAAAACATCCAGATAAATAGGACTCCGATGAAACAGGATGATGAGTGTCAATGGACACAAAGGTGCAATGAGAAAAACTTATGCAAAGAAGACAGAAGCAGCATTATGCTAATAAAAAATCTTAGGAATATGCTGAAGGCATGAGCAGAGAAATAAGATTAAACAATCATGGAACATTATACGAGATGCGTAGGACTTGTATAAACAATGGATGGCTATAGAACAGCAGAAGTGCACGGTCGTAGTCTCTATGAGATGTATGAAAGGTTGGTATGCCATGCACTGGCTGGATTCAACGGGTGGTAAAATGAGACATCAACCGAGGTATCATCAGCTGAGAAGATTTGTAAGCCGTTGAGAAATATTATTATTACATGTAGAATATAAAGATATAAAGATTAATGTGACATAAGCAAAACAGCTTCTAGGACGCCACACATAATTAAAATATATAGTCATAAAACAGAGTTATCAAACAAGGATGTTTTCAATTGTCTTCGAACAGTCAATGAAGATGCTGAAATAACACTAGGTGGAGGAAGACTGATCCATGCTCGTGCCAAAAACACAGAATGAACAGTTGCAGACTGTGCGAAGTCGCATTCGCGGCATGATCAGTCGTTGGCGAGAGAAGGAACACAGGCGTTGTAGTGCTTCTGCCTCGTCGGTCCAGTGCAGGTCACAGATGAGGTAGGACATGCCAATGACAGGGAAGTTAGGATAAAAATGTCCGCCCTTAGTGCATCTACCACTGCAGGGTAAGTCAAAAGAAAGTTAATAGGCTAATGATAAAGATATGGATTGCAAAATAAAAATGACAGACAATAGAAAATACATTTCAATACCACATATAACACATGCTAAACAATTTTGTCATTTGCTCGCAATCTGCTTCTTAGCATTTCACACTGACAATGTTTTTGTGGCATCATCAAACCACGTACAGTATTCCTACACTGCAAGTGTGAATGCCCAACCTTAATGCCAATATTAGGCTGCCTGTAGAGAAGGCCTTCTATTGTGGTGCTGTCCTTTTCCTTACTAGACCCCTCATCCATTTCTCCCTCATTTTTACAGGGGCCAAAAAAGTGTGAAATTTGGCCTCTGTTTTTGGTCCCACTTACCTTTGAGCCACCTTCATTTAGAAACAAACAAAATATCTTAAATCTAAAACAAATTTCTTACTCATCGATAATCAGCCATGTCCCCATCAAATCTGGTGCAGTTCAGTCCGTGTACCCGAGATCAATCTGGCGTCTGAGGCCCCGCAAAAAACAGGCGGAAAAAATTAGCAAAATCATCAACAACTCAGCCGCATATTGCCCAGTCAGATCCAATGCTGTTTTTCGGAAATGTCTCAAAATTTACTTCTTTTCCCGATCATTTCCTTCATAACTGTTTTCTGTTTCTAGTTCTGTACACCGTGTATAATAATGGCTTAGCATTCTTTTACTCAGGCCACTCTAAATAACTAATGTAATGTGATGTAAATCCAAGATGGCGGACAGTGCATAAATTGTTAGAAATGGTTAAATCACTACAACTTAGCCACAATCATCAGAACTCAACGTTGTCCATTGAAATAAAGGACAAACAAGTAAGAAAGAACTGCCAAAAGGTGGTCAACAATAGTGACAATGAAGGAAAATCACGGTATAAGTGTTAACAAAATCACACAGAGCAAGCATTGTAGCACCCACCTTCTCGTTCAAACACTCTACCAAGTCGCGAACGTACCCCCGCATCTCCTGGAAGAACTGGTACTGTTCCTCCAGGCTCGACGTCCTGCCAGTCAGCTGCATAATCGATTCACTGCTCATTTCAGCACGCGAGCACATGTCGTCTCGCTCGTGTGTGTGGACCCGATGTACCGAAACCATCTCAGACAGCCTGCACAGTCAGTAACCGATCCACTACTTTCTGCATTGATTTTGTGCTTGATAAGAAATGACAAACTTCTATGGCCACATAATGTTTTCCTGTACAGTTCAGATACAACTGTAAAATATTTAAAGCTGAATTACTTCTGCACAAAATCGAACATGAAGGCACTGGAAATGTGGATCAAACACTGAAACTGTTATTATTATAACTGATGCACTAAATAGATCGTTTTTCTCGGGCATGTTGGTTTTAACTTTGGTACAATGTGCTAGGCTAAGCTGGATTCTAGTTGGCTTTTAAGTGCACATTAAATCATTGCACATCATCATCATCTAAAGCTCTAACACAGCACCATTGATCAAATGCAGGTTTTATAAGTTAACGAGACAACTTGGATGAGCACTGTGCACAAATTCTATGCAAGTTTTAAATAACGCCGGAATGCATTTCAACCCAGATGTTGATGTATTTCAAATTGTAACTGCTGTATCTAACTATGAAATGGTAAAAGTTTGATAAACTTTTACTAAGGATGACAACTTTACAAGGTTTGCCAACCTTGAGAAAAAAAACAGGGAGATATGGTCACAGAATATGGAGAAATAGTAAGCCTTTTCTCGACATTTTACGAACGATGACTTTTTTGTCTATTTGGTTCTATTGAACCCATTTAATTAGTTCAAGTTACAGTTGCTTTGCACTTCATATTTCATGTTCCTCCTTCCGCAATATTTGTTTTGAATTTCTGAGCACACTTTGAATGTCTACACATTTCACTGCTGCCACTTTCCATTGTCTACACTGTCAACAAAAGAATATTTAATGCAAAATCATTATTCAGCTAAAGTTATGTAAGCAAAATACAACCTAAACCGCCACTACTTTGCCAACGATTTCGATCTGACTTGACGAAAGTCGGCAGTTCTTGTTGCCGAATCATTCAGTCATAACATGGGCTTTAAAATGGAAGGCTTCCACAAAAATAAGGACAGTTGGCAACCCTGCTTTCCGTCTTAGCTCTAAAGCAAATAAAGTCTGTATATACTGTAGACTAAAGGCAAGTTGCAAGAACGTAATTAAATTGCTGCTTAACTAAGTACCACCTATCAGTCCATTTTATTTATTCTGTTGCACAAAAATTCTTAACTGTGAGTTGAAATGTAAGGGGTGATTATTCAGCACAACTCTACTTAATAACTGTTGACGACACAATGCTGACATCATAATACCTAGCACGTTAAGTTTCACCACAACAAAAATCCTAATTGTAATTGCAGAACGTTCAATACGTTTAATATCGTCGCAACTCTCTGGAACTATTTTGCACGCAGATTACTACTGCATTATCTCATCAGTTAAGTGGCACCTAATTTTAAGTGGCCAAATCAGCATGCAACAATTTTTCATTTACACGTTACTTAAAAAGCAGTCAAACGTTACTACACTTTCAAGCAACGTTCTTGCACTCTCCCTAAAGTACTTAATATACTTAATATCCTACTGGTCATTAAGTCTCTTCTTAACGGAGTCGACGGTCAAAGCCGGCAGTTCTCGTGCAGGTTCTGTAGCTCCGCTGGTACGAACACCGGCCATGCTGGCTGCTATGCTGCTAAGTACAGTAGCTGCACTGGTAAAACTGGCAGCACCACCGCCGCTGACAAATGACTGATAGTCACTGTAGTAGTCACCAGATGTCGCTGCTGCAGCCTGGCACAGTCAGTAAGTAAATGGTTTTGTCACAACAGTAATAACAATAATGATAATAACAGTAGTACATTCTTATTATATCCTCGGCCCTTGAGGTGGATAAAATAAATGGAATTTTTACTGTTTTATATTTGTCACAATTCTAAACGATGGGCCTTACACATCATTATGAAACGGTAGTTTTTTACATTTATATTCGTTCGTAGTAACACTAATGAAGACGAAGATGATGACGATGATGATGATAATGCGCCCATTTCTATAGTATAATTTATCCTCAGATGTAAACATTGCAGATCAAAAAGTATGCTTTTAGCCTGCTGGCGAAATTCTGCAAAGAGATGGATGCAGAACAAAGTTGTGCTGGCAGAAAACACCGTACAACGGTAACTGCAAAGTTATCTATACCAAGCATAATCCTAGTTCATAAACACAATACAGTATAAATCTAACAACACGCATATGATTCAGTGCATCTGATGCTGTTTACTGCAAAGCTTCACTCGAGCCACTTCCAATGTTTTTCTTACACACTGTCTCAGCCTATTATTATTATTATTATTAGCAATGAATTAGATTAAGGTGGCATTATCACATTACTGCTGCAGGACCACCTTA
>Ga0049105_1000927_pt1 | contig 11793 bp, 8 predicted proteins | sample WorMetvaBAHAMAS1_FD_61260 | JGI IMG/M metagenome (GOLD analysis project Ga0049105, IMG submission 61260) | Worm MetaG Olavius vacuus BAHAMAS.1 | ecosystem: Host-associated > Annelida > Digestive system > Unclassified | place: Germany: Marburg | collected 2013-04-09 | reverse complement strand
CATGCCCTATCTAACACTGACAGAAAATCTAAAGCTACAACTAAGCCCTGGTTTAGTCGCCTCCTACGACATCCAGCCAGGAAACGGAGTAGGTCTATTCTGGGACAAACACACACACACGTTTACTTACTTACTTACTTGCCCTGGACCCAGATGGAGTGCCCTCTGGTGAATGCAGAGTGAGCGGACCACAATAAACACGATGCAACCATTAGAAAAGTAATGGACCACGAGAACTTGCTCCATTGTTACGCAAATACAAATGCGCTAGCCAGTTATGTTGTAGCGGACCAAGTCAGATAGTCCATTATTACATTCACAAAATATGACAAAATGCATTTTAGCATCGGCAGCTTTTAGACATCACTTCGCTCTACCCATAAAGCGACTTAACTCAAAATTGATAAAAAAATCGACTTGGTCCACTATTATTCTGCAGGGCTCATATAGCAACTCCTGGCACCTACAATTCATCATCATCATCATCATCATCAGCACCACAGCTAGTTTCACTTGCAACAGTCAGTAACTTACCAAAGGTTGCCAAGAAAGCTTATGAGAAGTATTTATCTACATAATTTATATCCTTCGCGGCACCCTACCAATTAAGCCGACACAGAAAAACATTATTATAATTATAATAAATGACATTAACATTAAACATTAAAGTAATGGTGACAAATCAAAGCAGATAACCTGGTTCATAATGTTGTCACGGATGCAGTCAGCATCAACTTGCTTCTGACATACCATGCATGTTGCCGTCGCAAAAGATCCTGTCGTTAACACAAACCAAAATATACACAATAATTAGTGTAAGCATGGCGAGTAATTTCTTAATGGCCCACCACATATAAAAGGCTATTTAAAGTGTGATTTCGATTAGCAAATGTCAAACCCTGTGATTTAAATTAGCTGTTATGGCTGTTTGTGTTACCATTTCACAAATAAGTCAGCCCACTCTAGAAGAGTGTAATTTTATAAAAAGACAAGATAAGAAGGTAGGTCTACTTCTGAAATCAAGGCACTTTAAGGTAAAAGTTAACTGTAAAATGAGGTTAAATGTAAAATTAAGGCCACAAAACTGTCATTGTCAACAAATTCAACGATCATTCAAAGAAGAAACATCGAACTAAAATAACTCAATTCAACCACATATCCTTCCCACCTAGAGAGCTGCACAGTAATGGGGACAGCAGGAACACCTCGGTGTAACCACGGTAATGCCGATAAGTCTGAAGTATTACCACGGGTAATACCATCAGGTAAGGGAGATGACACATATGGTGTTACCACGGAGATGGGGACGGCCATTTGCAGTAATACTGCGGAAACCTGCCCCTATATTCATCTAAGGATAAATTTAGTTCTATATGACTGGATGTATGCTTGAAGACAGACAGACACAGCCGTCAGGAGACTCTTCTAGTGGACTTATGTTCCTTTACTGAGTCTGAGTGACTGCTTTAACTATAGACAAACCACTCTACAACTGTTTTACACGTTTTATACTTTGTTTTCCGTGATTTAAAAGTATAAAGCACTGTGTTAATACACATGTTACTGAATTTTAAGCACATGTTTACCATAGTCTGGGGAGGGGGATGGGGAAGCCAGACTAAAGGGGATGGGAATGGGGACAGATGTTGCGGGAACAGGGTGGGGACAGGGACAAGAATTGCAGGGATGGGACAGGTACTTTAGGGACAGTTGGGGATGGGGACAAATTATTGTCCCCGTGCAGCTCTCTATTCACACCAAAGAACCAAACTCGGAGACAGGGCGTTCTCGATCGCTGGTCCGAAAGCGTGGAACAACTTATTCATGTTTTAATGTTTGAACTGTTTATGTATGTGTACTCCTGTAATGCCTTATCGGCCCAGTTTTTCACTTTAGATAGGGCACTAAACTCCTATTTTATGATTATGATTACCATATACTGCTTCCCCCACCCACTGGACAAACTTTACGTCCTCTTTTTACTTATTTTCTTTATCATTTCTTTGGTTTCAGTTCTAGTACTTAACTGTTTTTTTTTAAATTTTGATCACGGGTGGTACTGTAAGCTGCCTGCTACTTTGCTTTTGAATGCATGATAAATAAGTGTGAATCACATCATATCCATACGGCATGCATAAGTACCACAGACAATTTACATGCAATTTCTGTGCAGTGTCTCGTTCAATACTAAATTTGACTTTGAAATCATAAATTACTGTTACATCTGCTAACATAACAATCAACAAGAAGCCTCGATGCCACACCTTCAAAACGTAATATGTCTCCCGCCCTGCAGGTCATCTGGTTCAGTCATGACCTTGACCTTTGACCTTTGACCTTGAAACCCTTTCCAGCAATGCCCTTACCTTGATCTGTATCTCTGGGGAGGACAGCATGCTGTCCAGCGCTGAGGCCGTAATCAGTTTCGGCCCAATGCGCAACCCCCAGATAACTGAATGGTTACACAAATCGCTTTGAGGCTTTTGCAAACCTCAGAAGAGTATGCAGTTAAACTTGCTGAAGTTCCATGGTATCCATTAGGTGAGATCCAAATATGGAATAATGAGCCATCATCATGGCACTGCATCTACCTAAAAGGTGATAAACGGTCTCTTCTTTTTCTCCGCATTTAGAGCACATTGGATCTGCAAGGATCACTCACATGGTGAATATTTCAGGAAAGTTTCATTTAAATCCACCCGCTAAGTACAGAGATATCGTGTCACACGATATAGCTGTTAACAGACAGACAATGGACAAAAAGACAGCTGCACTGACGACCCAATACAAGGTTCCCACTATATTTTGGTATTACAATTCAAGGACTTCCAAGGAACCTAAATTTGCATTTTCAAGGAAAAATTCTCGACGGAAGTTTACAGCATGAATGTATTAAAGCAACATGTAATATCTATTTCTGTGATTACGGGACAGTTTTAGTTGATAAAAACAATACGTGACAATTATTAGCAAATCTTGTTTTAGGCAAAACGCCTGTTTAACAGAGCTGCTGATATTGCACAGTTTGACTTGGTAAATTCAAAGACTTTCAAGGACCTGTGTAACGAAATTCAAGGACTTTCAAGCACCTGTCCTGTTTTCAAGTACTTTCAAGGCCTTGAATTTAGAAAAAAAATTCAAGTACTTTCAAGTACTTTCAAGGATGCGTGGGAACCCTGCCAATAACATAATGCGTCTGTCATCTGTTGTTGGCAGAGAACATATGAAATATTTGATACACATAGATCTATATTGTAATCTGCTACTGATACCGTGGCACTGAACAATGCGAGTGATGCCGGCGGCCTGTTCTAGTGTGTCAATGTTCTGTGTGTAGTTACGCAGTAGTCGGCCGTCCCGTTCCAGATGGTGAATAAACCGGTGACTTGTCGATGGCGCAAATTGCCCCGGGTAAATCTCCTACAAATACAGCAATTTAACGGCTTTTCTCTGGCCAACAACCTTACAAATAAAATATAGAACGACCTCCTAGTCATGATAACAATTATATAACAGACAGAAAAGGCTCAACCAGTAAATGCCATCAATGTGACAAAGGTAACTCCAGTGCCATATTGCCACATTTACAAAATTGCCTTTCAGTCGAAAGCAGACCACCCTTGCTCCTACCGTCTTTTCAATACTAAATTTGACTTTAAAATCATAAATTACTTCTATGACCTCGACGTTGAACCCATAACCTTGATATTTGATTCTGACGTAGATATTCTGATGGTGCAATAAAGTTTATAGGACCACGTGACAAAGGTATTCCAGTGACAACAGGAAAAGAATATGAGACATCCATAAGGTACACGTCTCAAAATACAGGCAAATGGGCTCAAATTTTTATCATATTTATGCCCCAAAGGCCCGCTGTGGACAAGCATGATTCATTCTACTCCGGACTGGCAGAGATCTCAAAATCGATGTCCAACAATTTGACTTCGCCACATAGCCAGTGACTGCCAGCTTTTCCGCAATCAGTAGGCTGTTCTGTTAAGAAAAAATTACCCAACTGCTGATTAGGCCGAATTTCTCAGACTAACTTCGGTTTTAGATATGAAAAAGATGATCTTCGATGGAAAACCACTGATCAGTTAACCTTCGCCAAAAGATGCCACTGTGAGTCCGCGACCTTGACCTTTGACCTTTTGACCTCAGAATCTAACCAGTTCATCTCTGTACCCAAATGTTCTTAATCTGTACAAAAAGCTCTGGTACCACAAAGAGCACAGTGCGTCCATCGTGCTTAGATGGTGTACTTTATGACATTTCTCAGGAGAAAATCTGTTGATGGCTATCAACCACTTTTACGTAATTGGCCACAAAAGCAACCGAATTCCACAAAATAATGCCAAATAATGGCCATTACGCCATTCAAGGTCACTGATTTTGGTACAAATCGAAAGCCCATATGTAACTTCCTATCAGTTGCGAGCAAAGTGGCAGTGCTGTAGAAAACTGGTTAAATTCCCATAAGCAGTTCGTAAAAGATCACGCTAGCAAACTTTATCACACATGCTCAGACGTAGGGACAGATGATGGCAAAACATCACGTACATAACTGGAAAATACACACCGAGGCTTATGCTGATGACGACAACGGTGATAAATTTCACTTCTCTACATGACAGAAGCGATGAATTATCAACAGATTTTCCCACAAAATTATTCACCCCTCAAGCTGTCTTCGCAATAAGACATAACAGCCAAATAAATAAACTGAGGAATCACTCGTTGTATCCTCAGCAGTTCGCACGTACACAAAAATTCAAAAACTCTTTCACGGTTCACTCTTGCCGTCATTACCAACAAAATTCATAATTATATTTCTATCTGTATAGTGTATCTGTATTTTTTAATATTTTAACACGTGCTGTATCCTAACATATTTGTGTATTCTAATTTTCTCTTGGTTTATATATCCAGTTGCTTTGTGACTGCAGTACACAGCAAAAGAATGATTATTCTTAACAATGCAAACCTTGGCAAACTGAAAAAACGGCTTCGGATTCTGGCGAAAATATCGGATGTCGAACATTGCTTGTGGATTTGGAAGATCCGGATAGTCTACAGACAGTCTAGCATAGATGCCATTGGCAGAACGGAAATCGGGAATTCCACACGAAACTGAAACCTACAAAAACAGTTTCTGTTGTCTGACAAACTAAATACATTATTGGAATTATGTAATATTCCCTAAATTACAAAAGAATGTATGTAAAAACTAAGAAGTCAAAGCTCCACTGCCAAAAAATTAATAATATGCTAATACACTGTAAAACAGAGTGGACAAGTTCAAAAGTAATGGATCTGGCTTGGACACATGCTGATACGAAGTGATAACAGCATTGCCAAACAAGTACTACCTTGGACATACATATTACATAACTGTCTGATTATATTCCACTGAAAAATACTTTCTAACAGTTTTGATATATCCATCAAATTCAATACAGTGCAATTAAAATGCATAACGTACCTTTCAGCAAGTAACTAACTATACATGTGCGATGTGCATTGTGAGCGCTATTTTCATGCAATAAAATTAATCTAATTAAAGTTTTTGGAGTTAGTAAAATATAACTGGTAATTAGTTAAGCAGCACTTTGTAGAGAGACATGCATGCTACTGGCCCTTAATCAAACAAGATGCTCAGCTATCGCAGAGAGACCGCGCTGCAGGGTGCATTATAGTTTTCGCTAAAAGTAGAAGACTGGAAAAAAGCACGCATTTGACAGACGGACGGACAGACAGAATTCTCATCGCTAGACCGCGTCTGCATTCCATGCAGCGCGGTAATAAAACAAAATCACTAGCATTCTAATTTTAACATTCAGCATTTCACAAAAAGCATACCCCGGCACCAGTCAGTACTAAAATCTTCTGTGCCTGCCCAAGAAGCCGCAGCACGTGCTCCAGCCGTGTGACCTCGGCGAGACGCTTGCGACGTGGCGGCTCTGCTATCAGACTTAATATAATCTTCCACAGCGTCAGACTGTCAAGCTCATCGGGTATCTCGGTCTCGTCTGGAACAAGGGCACGCAGGACGGCTCGCGGGTCTGATCCGAGTGACATCTGACGGTACACCCACGCCATCGGGCCTGTAACAGTGAAACCGAACAGCAATTTTCAACACAGTTGACAAACAATGTATATATATGAACATTATTGAAAAGTGTTTGCAACTGCTCTGTCAGATAGTGCCAGAACAGTTTTCTGCCATAAGCTTATTTGGCTGAAGCTAGTGACTTTATCATACAGGGCTAACACATATATATGAGATATAACAATGCATTTACATTATAATACAAATTCTGCTGCAGCTGCTTCTGCTCCTACTAGCAGCAGTAGCTACTACCACGACTACGACTACTACTACTACTCGACGGTTGGGGGCCATGGCCTCCGACTCCCCTCTGGCTTTGCCCCTGGCAACGCAACGCAACACGCTGCGTCCGCTGCCATACAGCGACACAGTGTGTGTGAATGCTGTCACAGTGTCAGCCCTCCTAATGACCCTTCCAAGAACCGGTCGGCTGCTGACCGTCCGACTGCTGCCCTGGGACACACAAGCGTCGAAACACGCATCAGTGTTAATGTTGCAGCCCGCGTTGGCTCCCCACCCACGACGTGTACGTGGACTACCAACGATGATCTTCGCCTCCGCTGGCGACGTCATGCCACCATCATTGGTGGTTCCTAGTCTACGGACCACCAATGACGGCGGCGGCTAGTGTTGCCTAGCTTGTCAAGTCTGTTAATTTAATTACTCTCACACTTGTCGTGGCGTCTTTGTATAGCGCTGTGTGGCAGCAGTGACAACTGAGAGAGTTACCCTGATGGCTGGGTGCTCAACGATCGAGAACTAGTAACACAGTAACAGCAGCAGTATGGCAGTTGATGATTAAAACATTCCATAATTCACAATAATTAATGATAATAATCACTAACTTCAATAAAGATCAAGCTTAACTAACTGACCAAAAAACTCTTCATTAATCAGTTAGCAACTCTCTTTTAACAATACTGCATAATTCATTGTTAACCTGGCCAGCCTACAAAAAATACACTATGTAATGTGTGATGGACCTTGCATTGGATGCCAGCGCCCAGCACCACTAGTGCTGACATCCGACAGACCACTGATCTCACTGACATTATCTTCACCATCCTCCGGACCAACTTGATCATCTGAGACCCGCTCATCAACTTGGTCCTTACGTGCGTCTTCGACACCAGTTTCTACCTGCAATGAAGTACGCAGCAGTACGTTAGTCTGTTGGTCAGAGATTCACAGCACTTCTCACCAGACATAGATTCCAGACTTTACTTCTCGGACAAAACCATGATCAACACCGCAAATTTCAAGATGTTAACCAAGCACGCGTGAACTGAGTCTAAATGTTATCACAAGCCCAGACTTCAGTGTCGAGAGCTCCAATTCCACGTACTTCATTTACGTTTTCAGTTCTCAACCAGTCCAGCTGTGTCTGCATAAAAGCATTAGCATTTATTAATATCTTTGTCAGCTGGAAGACTGCATATAAAGACCAAGACCGCATAAACTGAGTCTCGTGATAACAGACTTGAGTCTCTAGAACTACATCTCCACTCCGTGTATATATATCTTTTAAGTAAATAAATAAAATAGATAACATCATCATATGTGTCTCTGATCGACCGACTTTCGAACACTGTCTTAAACTGCACTTTTAACCTTATTTTAGTTCAGTCGGTTTTGGCTTTTCACTGTATTTTGTTAAATTTTGTTTTGCGTTTTGCCCGACCGGACGTAAATCGGACATGAACTCATTTTTGACCGACTCACTGACAGAACCAAAGTCAAATGTAATAAGTCAAGGACCAGTGATCTACTGCAAGAGACCTAGCGTTTTGCCCGACTGGACGTAAATCAGACATGAACTCGTTTTTGACCGACTCATCGACTGAACTGAAGTCAAATATAATAAGTCAAGGACCAGTGATCTACTGCAAGAGACCAAGCATAAAAGTCTGAGGGAAATTTATAGATGGTAATGCGAGGACAGTGGGCATCTGTATCGGCAATTGGTCTACTGGTGTGCAAGTCCATTAGTTATCAGTGAGTGTGTCATCACTGTCCACCAACTCCACACACCTGTGACCATCGTAATACACTTAGTTCCTTACTGCAGGCAAAGCTACAGTCATAATTGGTTGATTCAAACTTACCGGACTATGGCAGAGAGCAGTATCTTCTTGACCATCACCATCTGATGTACTCCACTGATGACAATTCAACGTGTCTGTAACATTAAAATATCACTAACAAAGACCTGCTGTAGAATTAACTATCATACTATTACAGTTTCTGTTATATTAGTATTATTATTATTAATATATATTGTTAATATTAAATAAAAATGTTCATATTACCCAAGTAATGCTATCACAACGACACTGCAGGATTGCTTTACATAGTCACAGATGATAAGCGTGTCAGAGACGTTAACATTAGTATGACAAAAACAAAGAGATAAGGAAATTCAGTGAGTATCTGTAAGTCTGTACAAGAACGTCATCAGCACTTGTCAGACGGCGGTGAATAGCTACTGAGCAAGTGGCACACTGTTCCACTACCACAGAATGGTAAATTAATAATTATTGAGTTTGTACACAAGTAGGGTTGTGAGTTCGAAAATTCACGGAAATTTATTTACTCCAATCTTTCCAGAAATTTGTTAACGATTTTTTTCACTTTATACGTTTTAATTATAACCATATAAAAATATAAAAATAAGCATGTTCTTGACAAACAACTCTCCAGATCTTCGTGTTTTAACTTTATGCATTTATGTTCAGAAAAAAATTACATGTTTTCAGCACGGCTCCCAGGAAAATCGCGAATTCAAATAAAAGTAGATGTTTAACTTCCAGGCTTTAGCTAATAGTTCTGAAAATTTCCAGTGATATAAAATTTCAGTAAAATTCACAACCCTATACACAAGTTCAAAAAAATGAACACTCAGAGAGCACAGACCTCCAATGAGGCGGATCTGGATGATTTCCGAAATTTAATGGAGACGGGACTTCCTTGTCCAAAGCTACATCTCTTGTAAAATTTTCATGAATGTCTTATCAGTTTTTCTAGACATGTGAGATAATTTGTTAAAAATGCCCTATCTTTCCATGACGAAGAATCCTTAAAGAATTCCTAGATCCAGATTGACTGACTGAGCAAGGTTTGACGTCCCACCAAACACATTATAGGTCATACCAGGGACGGGTTTTTATAGGTCAAATGACCCAACCAACAATGTCAAAGAACTGAAGGCAGGTCCTAAGGATTGTAACTGGACAGCTGACGATCTTATGCACATGTATTGAAATAAACAAATGTCAGATAATGATAATATGTGAAAACAAGATGCTCAGCTATCGCAGAGAGACCGCGCTGCAGGGTGCGCAATAGTTTTCGCCAAAAGCAGAAAACTGGAACTGCGAGACAATGCCGGTATTTTATGAACATTTATGAACCCCCACTGTGCTCACAATAATACAAAAACTATGCAGTATGAAACAAAAACACACAAAATACACACAGATAACACAAATCAATCAATCTATGCACAGTGAAAAGGGCCAAGTGTGATGAAACCCAATCCAGAGAACTGTAAGAACTGCTCATCTATGTGTGCTTATGACTGTGCACAGCTTCAGTACACAATCCGGATCCGAATCGAAATGTAGATGACTTCCTTGTCCAAAGATATATCTTTAGTAAAAATTTTTGTAAAGATCTGAGCAGCAGTCTTTATGTGTACAAACAGATAAACAAACAGACAAAAAAAGACAAACGCGGGGTAAAACAAAACCTCCTTGGCAGAGGTAATAAAATTAAAGTAGCTACACATCAAAAATAAATCCAATTCACGCAAGCTGAACAGCTACAAACACATTTGATTCTTTAAACATACTAACAAAAGTTCAAAATATACAGTAACACAGTGAACCATAAAAAAACGTGACATTTTATTTTTGACTATAACTTTGGCTAATCTTAACCGATTTTTATAGTTTTTATATCAATTTAACCGTGAAGAAATTCTACATGTGACTGTAGTACAATTTACCACATCACCTTAATTGTGTGCTCAACTTACTTCGTAAATTTAAATAACAACAGTTTTCAGTTAAAAGCGCTATTAATCTTTGTTCATTTACGTCTAGCGAAATAGAACAGAAAAAGTCATCTCCAATTATCAAATTTACCATTTTGCCATCTTGACATTGTTATTTTGAGAGTAGCAATCATAAGTAATGTTCAGAATGTCTGCCTCCAGCGTCGGCACAAGCTGACAGAGGACGCCTCCACTCGTCGATGGCATGGTACACAACGTCCACTACCGGATTTTCGTTCAATGGACCCCGTTGTTCGCAATCGCTTCAGAAAGTCCTCCACACCACGCTTGCTCCACTTCTTGTTTGAAAATTTTTTAATTAATCGTGTCACCCCGTACTTTTTTGATTCCCAGACATTTTTATCAATATCTTGTCTTCTTTTGATAACATTTTAAGTTTCTATCGTAATTTCGTCGTAAGCAAACAATGACACATTAATTATGTTATTAGCAACGCTTTCTTTAAGTAATAAATAATTAAATGCATGCCCTGTTTTGTACATTGTTTTCAGGTTTCGGCAGTGCAAAAATTATTGAAATCGGTTAAGATTTGACAGTGTTGCAGTCAAATGTACACTGTTACGTTTTATGAACCACGGCAAAGATGTAGGTTTTATTTTCTTGCAGGTAGGGTGCGCACATAAATCGGGTGATGTGATAAATTTTATTAGAGTTGCATGTATAATTTTCTCACAATTAAAATATAAAAACTATAAAAATCGGTTAAGATTAGCCAAACTTATAGTCAAAAATAAAATGTCACGTTTTTTAATGGTTCACTGTGTATATCGATTAATAATGAAACTAACAATTATCCAGTAACAACCATATCAGAAAAAAACTATTATTAGCAATATTATTACACGTTTTTTGTACCCCCAGGTAGTAAAGATCCCGGGGGTTAAAAACTAAGATTAAAAACAAGCTGGAATGGTTACGTGTCGGTATCGTCCTCAACTGGGAAAGTCTTGTTCAAGAGGACTGAACTGAACCTCTGAGTGAATCAAGACACTGATCCGCTGGAATATTATTACACATATTATTATTAGTATTATTATTATTACACCACATCTTTCCCAAGCAAAACGTGCTGCTTACTGGACAATGACTCAGGCCACTCGGTGACACCATGTCTGTCTGCAGTTGCTTCACCTTGCAGGTCAGATCCACTTGTATATCCTGCAAGCAACAGAGTTCATTCTCGTAATGACATCAAGCTGAACCAAAAACAGTAGATTTAAGCTTCAGATATTAACAAAACTTGTGCATACATCAGATTTCTCAACCGACATACAGGACATCTTAACATTAGACCGCATCATGTCTAATCCACTACTGTAAACATGATCCAGCCAACCAATGTTTTAAGCCCGGTACACACTCCCCATGTTCAATCATTCATGGGCTGTGAACATGGGCACCTGTGCACACCATCCGTTGTTCGTGGCCCATATTCATGACTCGGCAAATGTTATATCACATTATTTTACTCAAATGTCAATTATCTAATTAAAGTAAAGTAAAGTAAACCGGATATAGCAGTTCGTAATCGAAATTACCACACCGCTACGGGAAATCACATGCCATATGAGATCACACAGTGTTACCTGCCACCCGGCAGAGGTGA
>Ga0049105_1000926_pt1 | contig 11794 bp, 7 predicted proteins | sample WorMetvaBAHAMAS1_FD_61260 | JGI IMG/M metagenome (GOLD analysis project Ga0049105, IMG submission 61260) | Worm MetaG Olavius vacuus BAHAMAS.1 | ecosystem: Host-associated > Annelida > Digestive system > Unclassified | place: Germany: Marburg | collected 2013-04-09 | reverse complement strand
GTGAAAGGCTTTATATGTCGGTGTAAAGGAAGGGTTGCAAGAGAAAGGGTTAGGTAAAGGGGTCCATAGAAGTGAACTTTCTAGAGAGTGACGAATAAAAAAGATTGTCGGATTGAGTGTGATGACTAACAAAACGTCAGAAAATTGAGGAAAAATTCTTGCTCCTTCGGGGGGGGGGAGCTCATTCAGGGTTGGACCAGCACTGACTTTGACCCACAGTGTTGCCGTTGCTGCAGTGTTGTTTATTACGTACATATTGTATATACGTTGTTAGGTGTAGAACCACTGAAATGTTAATGCCTTAAGGCCAAATTCCACTGGGACTAGTTCCTCGTAACTTCCTCGTAGCAAATCTTACGAGGAAGTCGCCAATTAGTTACAGACTTGTTACGAGGAAGTCAGGCGTGTTGCCAGCTTGTTACGAAGAAGTTGGCGACGTCGCTAACAAGTCTGCGAGGAAGTTAACGACGTCACGAGGAAGTGGTCCCTGTGGAATTTTTCCTTTATAGAATATTTGTTATTTATGGTATGTAACTAAGCAACTCCTCCATGATCATGCACAGTCTGTGACTTTTGAATGCATTTGAAACTGGAAACCAGTGTGGTTTAAGTTATTGTTTTCTTTCTAGTTGTTGAGTCTGGTCAGATTCACAGGATGCTCTCATATTAAACATATTTGGCATGTTGCCAGAGAGGCACTAGTCCTATCGCAGCTGGCCACCTGTAGTTAATAATTAATGTTCGTGAAATATCAAGCAGACTGACAGACAGAGAAATAATACACACACAGAACAAAAAAGATACAATCCATGCAATGCAATACTAGCATATTGTCTGCTAGAGTGCTTTATCCAGACATGCAGCAAGACTTGCTCTGATGGAATCAGAATTACCTAGTTGCCTAATTAATTCATCGGCACTTCGGCAAACCCATAGAATATGGAATTATACTTTTTGTTGATCTCTTTGGGTGTGTTCGTCTACTGACTTAGATTTGCCTAACAATGACAACATTGTACCGTTCGAAAATACAGAGTCTTGTGTGGATCTGAGGTGGCAGACCAAGGTGCGGGCCCAGTGATGGACTGGTGGACTGGTGGAGCAAAAAAGTGTGTGTGTATGCTGTTTGCTGATGAGCTGCCTTTAATTGAAAGGTAAAGGTAAACGTGGATTTGTATAGCGCCTTGTTGTGAACACACCTCTAAGGCGCTCAGGTATGGCATGCGTTCTCAAGGAATCTCACAGTTTTACCTGCACACCCTGCGTTTATCCGCTAACGGAATGAACCATACCTGCCTTTGCCTTCCCAGCCGAAGCTGGTACTCATTTACTGACCCCCGGATGGATGGAAGGCTGAGTTGGCCTTGGGTGGCTGGTTGGTTACATACCGAAATAAGTGTCCGGCACCGGTAATTGAACCCGGACACGGTCGCCCATCTCAGTACTAACCGGGCCCGATGTAGATTAAAGGCATTCGTGTTACTCTGGATGCTAATTGATGTGTACTAGGAGTATGGATTATGTTTGTCTTTAGTTGATGCAGCAGTGCACTGCGGAGGATCTGATGGAAGTCGTTTTGCCGGAGCTCGCCTCATCAGTATCCATATGGCAGTATTTGTCTGCTTGTGCTGAAAACACATCGTCGTCGTCGTTGTCAGCGAATTCTCCCGCTGCCGTATCAGAAGATGTGGCGATGCGGAACGTTGATATTGCTGTGATGCTTCACGAGTATGCCACTCTGCACCAGCGCGTTCGGAGTTTTTGCGAAGATCTGCTCGAGAAAGACGCTCAGATTGCCGAGAATCACAACATAGTTGACAAACGGTCGCCGAAAAAAGATTCAGTCACAAATTCAGCCATGCCCAGCGATCAGAACTGCAACCTAGAAGATAACACTGTGGCTGGTATAGAAATGTCATCTGTGCCGAACACCGACAGGTCAGAGAACACTAATGGTTTGTTAACAGACCGAATTGCCCTGTCTTTCTCGGAGATGCCGCAGAATACAGACTCATCTGCAGAGGGAAATAGTTCCGTACGTGTTTTGTCTTTGCACTTGAATGGCGATATGACGGACTCCGCTGCGCCACCGAGATCTGTAGATAGTGACTCTAAACATGTCGATGAATCCCATGAACTGAACAGTGGCGAACCGGTGACAAGCGGAAATGTTGAGACCGTGAATTCTCGTACTTCAGGTGGAAATCCGAATCCCGAGATTGGGAATTCGCAAGAGTCGAACAGCAGCGTTCATTCCGAGACGAGTTTGGAAATGCCGGAAACCAGCAGCATATTGACAAATGCAGCTGAGAAGTGCGATGACGGTGAAGTTCTGACAGCTCACTGTTCCAAAGATAGCTGCAGTACTGTAGCCATGAACAATGCTGGCCACAAGTCATTTGAAACAGAAACTAGCACTGTAGAGCCAAGCGTAGAGTCGAGCAAGAAGGATAGCATGGTGCCTATAACTACAGATAACACTCAGCCAGTGACTGATGTGCAGACTCCATCTTCTGGTGACACCGATGACACCACAAAGTCTGCTGTGACGGTCATTGACAACGCACTGGAGGTAAGTATTATGGTATGATACAATATGCAAGCAAGTTATTAATGTGCATTTAATAGCTAACAAGTGGCTTGTCTACTGGTGTGGAAAGTAAGTAAGTTTATTGAGATCTTGTAGCCATAAGGCTGGATTGGTTACAATGTTACAATGATACACATTACACAGTATAAAAATAGAATATAAAATACTACTAATATGAAACACAGATACAAATGCAGTTTGTGAAAATTACATATAAATGCAATATATGCAACATACACACATAAAATAAAATGAAATGGCGCTATTACAAACATGAAAGGTTGTCACTAGTAGCACTGCCGTCGTAGTTTTCCTGACAACTATGTTCTGCTTTTTTACTGTGGAACTTAACTGATGTCTGAACTGTGACACTGTCTGATACTGTTAGGTGTCCTTGAAGCCTTTTGATTTTACGCCACCTTAATCATTTTCGTTGATAATAATAGTTTATAAAGGAGCAGTACCGCTTTGAACAAATACCATCTTAGTTACAGAAGGACATCAGTTGCGGATAGTGCAGATGGCAACCAGTAACATTTCTGTTTTGGGATTAACCGACTGTGGCACATCATGACTAATTATTAGCACATTTCTTGCTTACTTAATCTACCAGGTGGCATTAAAATAATAAATTAGTAGGTGAATAAGAGTAATGTATACAAAAAACTGCCCACACTCGGCTGGCACTGTCCGGGGGGAGAGGGGACATGGGGGATTAGTACATTGAAATGTCTGGGGAAGGCCGCATAGTGGGTCAGTTCGGTTCAGTAATTTTTAGAATGGCCTAAATAACTAAAATCACTTAAAGGACCACTGTGGTGCCAAATGTGCAGTCAGATAACAAGGTCGATATATATGATTTCTGGAAAAGGTAAGATCACTGGCTCACAGCCGGCTGAATGGCCATCACACAACTGGCTAACATGAACAGATGTGTACACTGCACACGCACACAGATTGTTTTCTATGTTTTATACAAGCTGAAGTAACTCGGCCAGCTGAGCTAAAAACTGCAGAGCGGAAAATTCAAGAAGCTGCCCGGAAGCTTGGAAGTCAAATACTGTAAAACCCGTTTTTTTCGCGTGCCCTTTATTTCGCGAATTTCGCGAGCCTGGCAAGTTCACGAAAATAATGGGCCGCGAAAATTTGAATACAGCAGCGTTTCAGTGTAGTAGGAAGCAAAAACGCTAAAATTACAGGGTCCAAAATAATTAAATCAAACGCCAAAATTAAGGGTGACCAAAATTAAGGGTTTTACAGTAGGTCAATCAGGTGTATAGGGTGTGCAGTCTGGCTAAGAAAGATATTGACATGTAAGATAGCTCTGCACACGTGCATGGCCATATTGAAGCTGTCGGAGCATGCTCATGCTTTGTGACATTTATTCATTCATCTCATGAGTAGTGGCTTTGGTTTACAATACGATACAATACGTGGTTAGTTTAGTGCCCAGCCTACAACGAAAACGGAACGGCTGGGCATTGCAATGTTAATAAATGATAGAAGCCAGTTAAAATGAAATGTTGAACAGATGGGTTTTCAGCTTGTGGTTAAAACTAGCAAGAGTTTCAGGTGATCTGACAGACAGTGAGCGAGTAATTTACATTTAATACGTTACAGTGATGTGCAAGTCTCAAAGCTGAGTAATTAGTTAGGAAGGTCGATAAAAATTTAAGATATAAATAGGGCTGTTTAGCTGTGAACGAATATGATTTTAACTACCTTTGATGATATAAAATAAATATGAAGATGATAAAATAGGTGACAGTAAAGATAAAAGATTAATAGTATAATCAAGGACCGTTTCCAGTCTGTTGAGTGGGTCATCGTCACATAACATAAAAAGAATGAAAGGTGATTATCATAATAAAGATTTTCCATATGCAGATGTGAAGTGTATGGGTATTTGTTTGCGTGTGCAGATATCAAGCACTGAACTGGCACGTTGCCTCGGCCTGTCGGCGAATACGCGATATCGTGTGAAGGATCAGAAAGAGCCTGAAGCCACGTTGGTTATGGACGTCACACCGGAGGAAACACCAGCCAGCTGTGCAGTCAAAGCTGATACCGCATCTCCTGACAAGAAACCTAAAGATTTAACGATGCTGGATTCGGTTCCGCTTCCAATGTTGCCGCCGCGGAAACGGTTGAAAGCGTCACGGACAGAACTTAGTACGGGAAGTGCTGGCAGCAGCATCGCAGAAGTCGATAAGTCGGGCCACGCGGAAGGAATGTGTGAGAACATTGGTGTTGGTACACTCTTGGAATCGCAGCGGTGTTCCGGTAGTCAGCCAGAAGTCACTGAATGTCTACTTTCTGCATGTCAGGCATCTGTTACTAGCAGTCGTACTGCTGCTTCTGTTCATACGTCGGATGTGGCGATCGTTGAAAGTTTCAATTCAACTGTGGAAAATCGGTTTGCGTCCTTTTCTGCACCACTGCAGCCGGTGAAAGCGGAGCCGTTCCAGCGGCAGTCCGTCCGAAGCGGTCGGAAATCTCAGCAGATTACGTCAACAGCAGTGACCGCAAATCCACAATCGGCTGTCCTGTGTGATAACTGGATGGCTCAAGGTGACAGTAAGGTAGTTTCGGTAACTCCACTTCCGACGGTTGCCGCCTCGACCCCGGACGTGATCCATATCCCAGACGATGCACGGGTATTCCAGACGGAAGACGGAATGGTTATTGTGTGCCAGTCGGACGGAACTGTGCAGATACATGGCCACACAGAAGGCCAGCCGATACCAATAGATGCCATCCAAAGCCTTCTTGGACTAGACACCGCTGGAGACCAGACCCTATATGCAGTTAGTGATCAGGAAGCCAGCCAGACACTGTATACCCAGTCGGTGCCATTAACTAGGCCCCATAGTGGCTATGAAACGGCGGACCAGATGATCGTTGCCGACGGAACCCAGAGTGTTATACCCGTTGACGGAGCGATGTACGGAAACCAGCCGCTAGTGGCATTTGACCCGAACACACACTCCATGGTCCAGCTTGATCCTGGGCAGACCTTTATCACTCTCGCTGATGGTAACACCCTACTTGCTGTGGACGGTTCCCGACCCGTGCTGCCGATTGAAGGTGCGTGTTCAGCTGAACAGGGCGTTATCAGCAATAGTGCTTTGTTACAGCTGTTGCCGCAGAACAATAAGCAATAGACAGTGCACTATTTGTGTTTTGTTATCCATGTTTACAGAGGCATATCCCATCCAGCATTAATCTCGGCTAACACTGATAATAATTTTCACATTTACGTCCTGCCAAAGTTAGTAACTTCAAAGGCAGCTATGGTCACAGGGGACACCATCTTGTCTGCCCAAGAAATTAATACAAAAGCAGGTGCAGAGTTAATGATGCAAATTATTCGGCACACTCAGGACTGTTGAGCCCAGGCCATACAAGTAACTTGTTGCAGTCCAGTAGGCCTCCCCTGTGTTAAGCGACCGCCGACCAGGATAAGCATTGGGTTGTAAGTGTGGACACCCGGTAGATGTTGGCGATTTCACAGGTGAAGTCATTCTTGATTGATCAACAGTATACAGTAGGGTTCAGCAGTGAACAACAATCTATGCAATCTATATCCTGAATCTGCCGGTATCTGTATACGTGGCATCTCAATACAAACTAAGGGTGAATACATTATCGTGACTCGTTATTGTGAAGTCCTTTCTTCGCGTGCCCTTAATTTTGTGAATTTCACGACCTTATTAAATAATACTGGAACTGTGCATTCACTGGACTAATTACTTGTTTTTTGAGGGATTCTGTAAATCGGTATAACCTCCTTATTTGAATTCCGTTGATCGTTCAGGGCGTTTGAAATGATTTGTGTACAGGTTCATTGTTGAAGTATTTTGTATTATATTGCAGTACAATTGTACAAATTTGCAACCCGTTCTTGTGTGGTTTCAGGTTTAATCGAGACTGTAGCACATACAGTGTCTTTGTGAATGTCATTAGGCTTGTATACTATTCATACCCGTCTGACTACAGTTAGACTCACTGATTTCAGTCTGTTGTATGCGATGCGATATTCGTTTATTAAAACAGCTCGACAAAATGCAAACCGAGTACAAAATATAACAGTATGGAAAGTTAGTCTGACAGAAAAGAATACGATATACTGGAATCATATAGTTCATGCTGTTCCTAAGCCTGACAGAATTAAACATGGTAGTAGGCCCCTAAATGTTTACGCTAAGCATTAGTCTGTAACTTTTTCTACCACATATGCCTATTGTCAGTGATATTTTGACACACTATACTTAACTTTTGGCTGCCTTCCATGGGCCTGTTGTAGCTGAGGAATGCATGAGTTAAGAGCATGAGCCCGAGAATATTGGGCTTTAGTACTTAGACTGATGGTGCCTTTCTTAGTATATAAGTAGTTGCTGGGATAAAATCAGCGCGACACCCATAGTCTTACACAGCGAATACTGCCGAGGTCAGGGTCACAAAGATACACAGACTGTAGACAAACTGGGTATTTCTGCCGATCAATAGGCATGGTTACTCTTGTACGAATATGGTTATCTTGCCTGTCAAAGTTTGTATATATTGCAGTTCTCAAAAAACTAGATTTCAACAGCATTGTAACTATGCCTTCCTTTTCTGCAGATAACTAGACATGGTGTATTTATGTTCTGCTAAGTACAAGTATGCTCTTTAAGCATGGCAGTGGATTAGGAATGCAGTGTGGTTGCCGAAAAATCTATGTTTAAGGTGCTAGCTGTTTACGCTGTCTGTCTGTTCAGAGCAGAACTTGACTGAACACAGAACAAGTTTCACAAAATGCACAGTGACTAACTCGGGAATTTGTGCAATAACAAAAGATTAGAGTGCATAGATTTGAACCGTTTCACTTGGTGACGTGTAACAATGACATAATTTGTACATCATAACAACCAAGAATATGCACTTATACCTTGTTGAAGATTTGACTGACTTGACAAGAAAAGCAGAATTATGATGCATTTTAAAGTTAATTACATGGGCCTACAAAGGTTTTTACACCTGGGACAAAACCTCTAAGTGAAATCTGGGAGCATACTATGCTTTTCCTAAGATACGAGGATGGTTTTCCTGTACAACGGCTGAAAACCTGTACAAGAAGGGTATTTCATGCCCCTTTATAAAACTTGCACAGCTCCTACACTCGTGCATGTAAAGTTATGGGAAATATTCGGGGCACAGGGAAACAGCATCGAGGACAAGGGGTTTGTTGGGTAGGTGTAGCAAGGCGTTGCTCCCATTCCCAATAGGCTGCCATCTTGGATGATGGGTGTGGAATTGTTCTTTAAACTGGTAGAAATATTGCTAATATCAACAAAGGAAAGTCACCAGTTGGACAGTAAAATTACTGGGGGGCCCATGCCCCAAATGCTCCCTTCCCTGAATTTTTTACACCTATGCATACATCAATGCCTGTTAACTACTGCATGATAGTGTTAGCTGCAAAATGTTAAAACAAGAAATCGGATGAAATGGCATGATGCTTTCTGAACCATCTGTCTTAATAAGCCAACAACTAAACAATAAATATTTTAACTGTCAATTTTTTGCACAGTCCTATGCGACAGAACTGTCATTCGAACTGGTTCTTATTCTTCAGAAGATACGCAGCCAGGTACTCGATAGGATTCGGCGGTCTAAAACAGCAAACACACAGTCAAAGTGAATACAAGATTGCCTTTCAATTGCAGACACTCCACCACAAACACAATAGGGTGTGTAAGTTACTTAATATGTGTCTCTATGTGACACTATGTTTTAACTACTTCTGGTGACATCGTTGTATGTTTTCATACGGCAGTGTGTTTGAGTTGTTAATTTGTTAATTACGTAATGGCGTTTTCAATCTGTTATTGGGTGAATTATACCCAAAGGAAAACAAAGTTATCCCGGAAGTCAGAAAACACCGTGGCGTATGACCAGGTTTTGAAGTTTTTGTATGATGCTGACTTATGTCATGTTGAATCCTCAGTGCGATGTCACCGGAAATACGAGAATGGTTGAATAAAAGTAGAGCTAGGATAAATAATCTTTATTTACTTACACACCATATACACAAGCATGCTCCGTCGTCACTTATCATAGTGCCTGTGGACTGGAAAATGTAAAATCCACACACCCAGCCAGCCGGCTGCAGAAGAGCATAATATTAAGTGTCTTTGTTGCAGCTGTGCCAGTAGATGTCGACATGCAGTGCTGTGCGCCTGTACTGCCTGGCCTGCAGGCAGGTAGTGTCATACCCTGAATGACTAAATGGACTTGTCGTCACTGCAGTTGCAGTCATGTTCTTACTAGCCTACGAATGGTGGGATCACATTTCACACTTGCACCTGTGACAGTTACCCAATGACCATATATGAACTTGACCTGAAGATGTACCTGCCTACCAAGGCCAACTCAGCCTTCCATCCCTCCGGGGTCGGTAAATGAGTACCAGCTTTGGCTGGCAGGCATGGTTCATTCCGTTAGAGGATGAACACGGGGGTGCAGGTAAAACTGTGAGATCCCTTGAGAACGCATGCCATACCTGAGCGACTTAGATGTGTGTTCACGACGAGGCGCTATACAAATCCACGTTTACCTTTACCTTACCTTACCAAAAATGAACTTACAAGTTCAAGGCTTTAGAGAATTGTTGTATTACAGACAGACAGACATCTACGCGACCAAAAACATTACCACGGTGTTTTGCAGGTAGCAATAATATCACTAAAAATAATATTATCAATTCAACTGCGTCTGAGAGGTGCACAAACCCTATGCGCTGCCATCGATTTTGCTCTCGAGGTCAAGATCAACGTCAAACATGCACACTTATTCCACTTAAGGAATCAACATTGCATCACCGTGTGAAGTGCAGCAAACTCTAACCAACAGTTAAAGTTACACACAATTTTCTCATCCATCAAAGCAAAAATAGCTCTCAAGATCACAGGTCTTCCCACTAATCTGGAATTCTCTACCCGACTACGTTATCTCCGCCGAGTTGCTGCCAACCTTGAGAGAAAGCTGAAAAGACATCTACTCTGTCAATCGTTTCCTGGCTTTTGTTACTGACATTTACACCTGCAGTGGACCTTGCAGTGGCAGTGCCACTTAGGCCACTCCAAATATACCTTGACTGATTGACTGAAATGTCACCAAATTCTAATCTCTCATCTAGGTTCACCATACCGCACTTTCCTACCAAGTTTCACAAGGCAGTGACAGTGACATCTATTTTGCAAAGGTGGAAAACATTTACACTGCTTTCCAGAAAATTTATGCAATACAACATGTCATATTTTATCAGCACGGGTCAAGTTTTATAGAAGATGCGACAAAGATATACTGGTGTTTTTATGGTTCACAGTGTAGATCTGGCCTAATGCTGTCCCTGGCAGTACCACGGATGTGGATAACATTGGAAAAGGATTAACCTTAACAAAGCTCTCACCTTTCCTTCGCCAGAGCTGACATGCCTTGTAGAAGTATCGGCACCACTGTCTGGTCAAGATAGGCTCTCGTAGGCAAAGACTGAAGATCAACCTTCGGCCTCTTACCAGCCGGCTCGTTAACTTCTCGCTCTGCGGCAACTATCTTCTGCACACCCATCAAACAGTGTAGAGTGTTACATTATAATGATGAGATCAGTTTTCCAGAAAAATTTCCTCCAACAGAACACATTTCCTTCTGCCGTATTCACCCAACGGCCAAAAGCTGTGTACCGTACTCTCTTATTCTTAAGAAATGTACTCATAATAAACCTCTCATTCCCAAAACCATAACTCTGTGAATGACTTAACTAATGTACAATGACTGGAGCTGTTAACAAACAAAAGATATTAACAGTTAACTTGACAAAATTTAATAACTGATTACTAATTGTTAATGATGCATAAAGCTAAGTCCCAGAAATCCGTTCTAGCTCAGGTGGCTGAGCTGACAATATCCAGTCAGGAGCTACAGATGTGTCTGCCTGTATGTGTTAAGCAAGGTGGCACAAATCATGACCACTGCATGTAAAGACTTGTAATCCTGCATGCACAGACCACCTGGTCGAGCACACCTCCATTCTGCTGAACGCTGCGACATGCTGGTTCCTCGCACCAGAACTGAGCTCGGCCGACGGAGTTTTTCAGTTGCTGCACTGACCGTCCGGAACTCTCTCCCGGCACATCTGCGCTCGACACTGATTGGTCGCAGAGAGTTTAGAGATGGGTTAAAATCTCATCTCTTTGCAGATGCCTACTTCTGATCCTCTGAGAACATATGTTATAAGAGTGTAATGTACTTACTTACTTATTTACCTGAAGAACTGATCACAGACCAAAAACTAGGTCAGTCTAACCTAGCGCACTGGGTTTATTGGTCATATTGTGCCAGCGCAGCATCACTGTTCTGTTCAGTAGAGCTTACGCAACATCATCATAGCGCCTCCGTTACAGGTTTAGGCTGTAAGGATTGCTGAGCGAAACATAAATGTACTTACTTATTATTATTATTATTATTATTATTAACAAAGTACTGATTAAAATGACGCTTAATAAAGCACTACCAGCTGCTTGTTTGTTCATCAACTAACAGCTCTTGCAACAAGAAAGAATTAGTGTAAGTTTTTTTTTTAATCCAGTCTCTTAAACAAAGTAAAACACTAACAGTCTATGGAGAAAGAAGTTATTGTTTGTTGATAGTGTATCCAGCTGAGGTGAACAGTCGTTCAATTTATAATGTTTTCTTAGTGATGTGACTACGCAAAATTTACCTATTAAAAATATTTTACTATTATTATCTTTATTCGTACCAAAGGTACAATAGTACACTTATAACATACAAACAGGCAAACAAAATTAACACAAATACAAATATAAAAAAGTGCAATGATTGATAAAGTGCATTAATAAAGAAAAAAGAAGCATGTGTATACTAGTAGAGTTTACGAGTTTAGACCTAACAGAGCACAACGGACAAGAGTAGAGTTCGGCGATTCACGTGAAATTTCCGATGTTCGATGTTCCGATATTTAGATGAAACAAAACCGATGTCCGATTCCGATGTTTACCGCTGCGAACTTTGGTATATTTTTGAGGCTGAGTATTGTGTGTTTTGTTTTATTTTTCGAGTGAAGTAACTATTAAACGCCTAATCAACATACCGTGTTTTTTCATCTGTACTTATATAGCGGTATAAAACGATCAAGTAAACATA
>Ga0049105_1000925_pt1 | contig 11795 bp, 8 predicted proteins | sample WorMetvaBAHAMAS1_FD_61260 | JGI IMG/M metagenome (GOLD analysis project Ga0049105, IMG submission 61260) | Worm MetaG Olavius vacuus BAHAMAS.1 | ecosystem: Host-associated > Annelida > Digestive system > Unclassified | place: Germany: Marburg | collected 2013-04-09 | reverse complement strand
CGTCGTTTGTCAGCTTGTGTGCAGGCTGGCGGTGGACATTTTGAACATTATTTTTAGTCACGCATTGTCCATATGCAGACTTGTTGACTAATCTGATGCTAAAATGTGCGAATTAACGCTTCAAATAATTTTATTGTGTAATTGTTCTTTTGTTCATTGTCATTAAACGTTTGTAATATAGGCCTACAATGTAATTTTCGATTTTTGAGCACAACAGTTTTACAGGTAGTGTAGCGACGCGGGTGAATTGTGGTAAGATATTTAATGATTTGTTTCTTGCAAATTTACTGCTGAGTGTAACGGTAAAAAAATTTTGAAGATCGGTTAGGATTCGGCAAAGTTACGGCAAAAAATCAAGTGGCACCTTTTTTCCGGACACGGTGTATTTTGAGGTCAAAAGATCAAAGGTGAAGGTCACAGCGAGATCAAATGCACTTTTTCGGTGGAGGCATTCCGATCGACGGTTCGCCATCGAAGACCATCTAGTTCCGATTAACTCTGATAAGAAATTCATATTAAAAATTGGCCATGAATGAAATTTGCGCATTGTGTCTCACGGGTGTATACATATTTCAGTGTTTGACAGTAGTTCGCTGAGCAGTTTGTTCGTGTACACTGCGATAAATGAATTGTGCAGGCAAAACGCTACTATCGATACGCGTCGATACGAGACGACATTCTACGCAAACTCCGCTTGAAGGCGCCACCGAACGTGACGTCACGCCGCCTTCCGGCCATCCCGCAGCTGCAGTCGATCATAGAGGAAATGTGTCAGCAGAGAGGCGCGTCGTGTGCGGGGACACTGAGCGGCGACAGAGAGGCGACCTCCTCGCGCCCAGCTGACGACAGCACACAGGCTAACGACGACGACGACGACGTTCGCGCGACCACCATGAAAATCCTGCTGTTTCCTGTCGCGCGTAATAGCAGCATCCGTTACTTTACTATTGCAACTGACTGTATTTTCACTGCGAACTTCCCGTTTGTGCATTTGTCGTCACAATGTACGCCGACAGGCAGTATTGTAAATGCTAAACGGTTAGAAGGAGTTTAACGTTAAAATGGACACAGTAGCTCATTTCGGAGACGAGCCTTTCCAGGCAATCGATTGCACTGGTAATGACAAGAAAGGAACAAAAAAAAGAAACTCATAGATGTGACAAGTCACATATTTGCCAAGACCACCCACGTTGCGCTACCCCCACCTCTCTTCTTTCTTTCTTCTTTATTTATTTAAGCCACTTCCAATTTTCTTCTTTTTAGTCGCTGCAGACAGAATTGACCGTAAAAACTAAACTAATAGCAACAATGTGATACATAGATAAAGTACGTGATGACTGGTGTATCTGTTCTCGTCTTCCGTGGCTCTTATCTTTATTTTATTATCTCGTACATCTCCGTTGCTGCCACATGAATATCACTACCAACTGAGCGCAAAATTCCTGTTAACTGCATAACATTATGACCTCCGGAGACATCTAGATGTGATCAGTCTCAGGGGAATAACCGAGTGTGGTGTTGTTGCATCTACAGCGGACGCGACGGACGCTCAGCCACGGACGTCACCAGCAGATCGTCAGCAGACTTGCCGATTCCGGTTCCAGTCGGACATCGTCCAGAACGACATCGTGAGCGCGACGTTCGGCATCTACATCCGGCGCGCCACGGACGCGGTCGCTGAGCGTCCTCACATGGCCACCTGGGTGCTGGTGTACGCGCTGAGGCCAGCCGCACCGAGTCGGCCGCCCGAGCGACACCTCGTGCACCGGCGTCGCATCTACCTCGACGACCGCGACACCGGGCGCTGGCATCACTTCAGCTTCCTGGCGCAGGTGCGTCGATGGATTGGCAACCCGAGCAGTAACCAAGGACTCTTTGTTCAGGCGACTGACAGCCGCGGAGAACCTCTCGCCGTCATTCAGCCGAACAGCGACGATGAAAGACCTTACGTAAGTGACATTTTTGCCTATTTTCACCTGAAAAATGAAAAAGTACATAGTAAACATAAGAACTTTGAATGAATAAGGGCTCAGCTATTGCTGGGATGGCCGCCCAATGTTACAAAATTCGGATTTTTGCTGTCAAATTGGTGCCTCTCTTTCATGCATCATTTCTCAGTTATCTCTGAGAATATCGCCATATTTCATATATTACCGAAAACTAAATTCTTCTGGCTACATTTTTGGCAGACAGTATGGGTCTAACTTTAGCCGTGATGATGTAAGCTAACTGTTATCGAATTCGGTGAAATACACCGTTCATCGTCATTCACGCTCATCACGGTCGACTTTCTACACTGTGTCCGGAAAAAAGTAACCCCCCCCCCTAGACAATGTACGATAGAAATTCCAAATCTCAACTGATCTTAACAGTAGGTATCACCCTTACAACAGTGTACGCACTAACGTGCTACGCTGACAACAGTGTACGCACTAACGTGCTACACTGTGATTATGTGCAGTAGATTTTGAATATGTCTTTGAAAGAATTACAAAATTTCGTTCGAAATATTGTTTGATAGCAGAGTTATTAATTTTCAAATATCAATGACAAAATATCTCGGTTTCCAATAGAGCGTTACTTTCAAGTCTTTGTGGATGACATCAAACACCATCGACATCGGGATTTCTATTTCACGTGCTGTATGTCGAACCGTTCGATGAGTTCCGGGCTGATCTTGGCTTAACAGTGTCCAGCTGTTCAACATGACAAACGTTCTCATTCGTTCTGACAGTCCGCCTCCGCCCGCTGCGCTGCCTCGCTTTTGTATGATGCTGCCGTCCGTGTCAATTTTTCGCGACAACTTCTTTAGGCCTAACTGTGTCCACGAGTTAGGAAATTCCGCGACGAAAATTAGCACCGTAACCTTTCTCCTGCTCCAGCACTTTAAAACGCGATCTTCTTAAATACCAAGTTCATTCATTTACGTTTATTTCGTCAGCACAACGTCATTTCTGGACCAGTGGCTGCGGTTAGTAATACGCTGCATTGATATTTTGTCATCGATATGTGAAGATTAATAATTCTGCTCTCAAACAATATTTCCGACTGAAATTTTGCAGTTCTTTCACAGACATATTCAGAATCAACCGCACCTAATTCTGTTAAGATCAGTTTAAATTTGGCATTTCCGTCGTACATTGTCTAGCGGGATGGTTACTTTTCTCCCGGACGCAGTGTATATGCGAATAGACTTGCATGTTTCAGAAGCCATATCTGGAGCTGATGGTGAGCGGCTCGCAACAAGCAACGCGTTCTAAACGTACAACGGAACTCGACTGCGATGACCAGAGCTCGGAGCGACGCTGCTGCCGCTATCCGCTCGTCGTCGACTTCGACCGGTTCGGCTGGGACTGGGTCATCGTGCCGCGACGCTACTCGGCGTTTTACTGCTCCGGCGAGTGCCCGTTCCTCTACATGCAGATGCACGGCTCGGGAACTCACGTTCGCCAGCAGCAGCAACAGCAGCAGCAGCAGGCGACCGCGGTCCGGCCGGCCGCCGGCGCCGGAGGAGGTCCGTGCTGCTCGCCGAGGCGCGTCTCGTCCATTTCGATGCTGTACTACGACGAGTACATGAACATCGTCTACGGCAGGCTACCAGAGATGGTCGTCGAGCAGTGCGGCTGCGCGTAGACCGCTTTCTCACTAACAATGTTGTCAGCCGATGCTGTTTCCTGCATTGCTCTACCAGTTGTTAGAACATCGCCGGATTTTCACCGTCCGTGTTCTCACTTGAAAATCTGACTTTGCATCAGTGTTGATGTCAGCTTCGTCGATAGCTTCGGGGAGGGGAGGGAAGGGAGGGAGTGGTACAGGATTTTGCGGCCGACTGAAGGCCCGTTGGAATTGCGGCCGAAAAGATTTAGGAAGCACGATTTTACAGATATTGTATATATATCCTAAGTTTTTATCGTTCATCGACTTAAGGGGTCTATAGGTCAGTAGGTAGAGCATCCATTACTCGTTTTGTCTCGATAGTCTTGTACATCCAGTAGATCCTGTCTGCCAAGTCTCAGCGGACGTGCTCCAAGTCCACGTGCAATAACAATGTCGTCGGTCGATAACGTTTCGTCGATTCGATGAATATTCGTACGTCGGTCGCTCGTTGCTGCCTTGAGGTTACTGGTTACAAACTCAAAACGCCACAGAAACGATTGTTAATGTTATCATATAGGCCGCTCGACGGACGGATGTTGAAAGCCTTCGGTTTTTTCTGCAGAATTTTTTTACCGGACCTTGGCTCTCGGCAGTTGCGGAGCGGCCATCCATACCAGAAGTTCGGCCTGATTTTTTTGACTCAGACATCTCGCTCACCACTCACTCCCCTAATTTTCACATCGAATTTTCACAGAGAGGGGCAAAAGTACGAAATTTGGCCCCAATTTTCGACTCCACTCGCCTTTGAGCCGCCCTCGTTGCGATATGGAGTAAGATAGCTGAAATTTAAAACAAACTTGGTGAGCGCCGATTAGGCCTACTGTCCTATGTCCTCCCCTAATTCAGTATAGTTCGCCTAACTACGCACCCCTAAATCCGTCCGAATCGGACGGGAAAAATTTGCTCAATCGCCAGACTCAGCCGCGCATTATACGGTTGTGTTGAAATTTGACATGCTGGTGCCGAATGCCGCGACACTGAATATCTTCCAGTCAAATTCGCGATGGCGGACCCAAATTCGACATATTTAAGTCGCAATAGCACCGCCGCGCATTGTTCGATTTCACTAAAATTTGGTATGTGGGTGCGCTCCGGTCCGCGGATGTCGTGCAATGATTAAAATCTTCCTACCGTGAAATCCAAGGTGGGTTGCCGGCCCCCAAATTTTCAATCTTTAAATGGCTGTAATTCATCCGTACAGCTGAGCTATAGTGGATTGCTCGTTTCGCTGAAAGTTTGTATGTGGATGCACCGCAGAAGCCGTGCACTAATTATACTATGAAATCCAAAGTGGTGACGAACCCAGATTTTTACTCTTTAAGTGTTTGTAACTTAGCCACGGATTGTTCCATTTAGCTACAATTTCGCACAGAGTTTGATCACGTCACTACGAGCGTTCAAGGTCAAAGAGTCAAAGGTCAAAGGTCAAAGGTCACAGCGTAACATAAGGTATCAGTAGTAAAAACGTTAGAAGTCAAGAACGGATAGATTGACCGACTTCAAGCATGGTATTGGCCTCGTAATTAAAGCGGAGAACGACTGGCGCGGCGTTGTCGGGCGGCCTCATGTTGCAATGCATCGCAATTTCCACCCATTTTTAATATTGACGGTCCGCTGTAATTTTTCTCACTTAAAACTTGGTGTTTGCATCGTTTGAGTCCACGCTGAGTAGAATCATCTTTCGAACTGAGTAATGCTAAGTGGCGATGGTGGGTCTAGACGATGGCAGCCTCCTCATTGCCCCGGCCCAAGTTGGTTGGCTTGTTCCGGCTGTCGACAGCCAATTGGCGCTGTTATACATATATCAGATGAACTTTGACAATGAGTTTGTCATGTCGACAGCACCACAAGCATTGTACCAAGTAGGCATTCGTCGGATAGTAGGCCTGTTTATATAATTATCGGATGTGAAAAGCAGAAAGTGCAGTAACAAATCGGCTCTTGAATGAAGCTTATTGTAGCAATGTCATGATCCACAGACGCGTAGCAGATAGGTTTCATAGTGCTGTGAACTGCTGTCTCAAATTCAGTAAATTCAGTACCGAGTATCGCCACTGATGAGCAGTTTCCCGTCGTTTCGGTATAGAACTTAACTACTTCTACAACTGTACAGTTTGTCGACCATTATACGCAATATCTAACTAGAGTATACAGGCACTATGCTTCGATTTGAAGTAAACATGTCGATCTTGTACATTTACATTTATACACATTTTATTGTTCTTTTACTTCAGACAATCGTTTGATGATGGTATATTTTCAGCCACGACAGTTGCACACCAGGAAACATTTTTTGACACCTGACATAGGTATGTCGAAAGGTATTAACGTTGGCTCTTAACTTTTTCTCTTTTTCTCACTCGACCTCGGCTCTCAGAGGCCGCCCATCAGATGTATAAAACAGAAGTTCCGTCGTCGGTGAAGCTTGATTTTTTACCGCGCTGCATTGAATGCAGGGCGGTATATAGTCAAGAGAAAGCTGTCTGTCCGTCCATCTGTCCGTCCGTCTGTCAAACGCGTGCATTGTGACAAAACGGAAGAAAACTGTCCAGATTTTTATACCATACGAAAAGATCATTTAGCCTAGTTTTCTGAGAAGAAGAACGGTGGGGGGCGACCCCTCTCACCTGAAATTTTGGGTCAACCGGCCCCTGTTGGAGCGAAATCGCCGATTTTGAACCGATATTTGCAATGCCCGATTGCGTTGAACGGTTAAACATCGAAATGATGGTGCGTTATCGGTCCCTGGCCGCGGAATTTTGCAATTCAACTTCCGGTTAAATCCAAGATGGCGGAGGGCCCCCAAATTTTAAATCTGTAAATCGCTGCAACTCAGCTGCGGATTGTTTGATTTCGCTCGAATTTGGTAGAGTGTGATCACATAACACACCACGTATCACAAACGTTCGAGGTCATGATTATTAATGGTTGCAACAATGTTGCAACTGGCCGCAACTTGTGTCGTCTTTTGTTGTTCTTCGTACTTGTTGCTATAGCTGCTATAGCTCTATCTGTGATGGAACACATACATAACATGCTTTCAACGTTATTACCATAGCTCTTGTAAATTTGTGCTTTCCACTGATTGACGATGTGATTGATAAACTGCATGTATAACGCATGTTATGTGTACGGCACTCATTCGAGACAATCGTGTGATATCAAAAATGTTCAGTGTTGTGAACTCAACTGTCGTTAATGTATCTTCGAATCGCTGTGACCCATCACGTCTTAGTTTAAATAATACAAATGAATAAAAAAATAACAAGAGCAGCTAAGAGGGCATACCTGTGCCAAGGCAAACGTGAAGTCCGTATCCCAAGTCTGGATAACTTAAAAGATCTGATCAGTTTTTCCAGAGAGATGAACCAAATTGTGGGAAAGTGCCCCGTCTCGCAATGGTAAAGCATCCTTCGAAAAATTCCTGGATCCAGATTCGAACGCCGACGACTTCCAAAAGTTAATAAGTTCTTCCTTGTCCAAAGATACATCTCTGGTGAAATTTCCACGAAGATTCCTTCAGTAGTTTTTACAAGAAGTTCCTAACAGACAAACGCTGGGCACCGCCTTTCTGGAGGTAACACGTCTAAACCATCATGATTCAACAGGTTCCCATTATATTTTGGTACTGAAATTCAAGGACTTTCAAGAACCATGAAGTTGCATTTTCAAAGACCAATTCTCGACGGAAGTTTACAGCATGGAGAGTATTACAGCAAGATTCATTTATGTGATTACGGGACAGTTTTAGATTTTAACAAAACGCAATTGTTAGCAAATCTTGTTTTAGGGAAAATACTTGTTTAACGAAGTTACCGACATCGTGCAGTTTGACTTCGTGAATTCAAGGACTTTCAAGGACCTGTAGAATGAAATTCAAGGACTTTGAAGCACCTGTCCTGTTTTCAAGTACTTTCAAGAACTTTCAAGGATGCATGGGAACCCTGTTCAAACTAACAGCTTTCATCAATACCAAAGCTGGCCAGTATGTGTATGTGTCAATGGTGTATAGGATGAACCGACTGGCGATGGTCTCAGACACTGTATCACTGGCAATACCATGGGTGTGCCACAGTTATGAAAGGGCCGATATGAAAGCTAAAACCAGTTGCCTAATGTAATTCGTACACATACTGCTGAATGCTAAACAGGCACACAGACAACTCCACGAAGATCATTTTCACTGTATTTCAACAACGTATGAAAATATCTGCCACTTAAGCTACACAGAATAAACACATAACATCACAAAAGCAGATGAGATATGGCTTCGATCTGACAAGTACAATATAAACCAAATTATGCAACAAAAAACAAACTGCACACTACACATCACCAATGAGGTCTACTGACTTGGTTCTAATCCACTACTGTCGAAATACGTACCAGTAAAAGCAGACTAATCAGCACGACATGCAGTATAACAGATCTATTGCTAGTAACAATCCACACAACAATTAGGCTGAACAAGTGACGTCCGAGAGTCGTCATTCTGACTAGCTGACTGGCAAAGAATTCAATGCAGTTTCAGCACTTGATATGAAAGGGGATTAAAGTCTTGAAATTCAACTGCCATAAACGATACAGCACACTGTGTTCTGTGTTTATAGAATACAGAGAGAGGATTAACTGTAACTAAAAATGATGAATCAGAACAGAAAGCAAATCTGTTAGGATACATCTCGTGCACCTGATCTCTGTGGAGTGAGTAAGTAGAGTTTAATGTACCACTCGACAAATAACAAGTTTTGGAGACAGGTTTATACTGGCAAGCAACAGCACTGGGACTGACAGTCAAACTCGGCACAACCAAGCAGAATACATGAAATAACGAACTCTAAGACAAACCGATAATAGTTAAGAAACAAAATACAAAAGTGCACATACAGAAAAACCTAGACCCAAACCAACCAGGCTCACTTGCAAGAACTGGTCATACAAGCGTGTATATGATTTGGCACAACTGCAGTATCCAGTATAGCTCAGAGAGTCTTGATACTCTTCCAACTTATTCTCCAGACAATTGTCACAGCTCAGATGTCTACTGAAGGGGAGGAGCTGGTTTTTGTGGAGTCAATCTGGAATTGACTTATTGAGATTCCAGGTGATTATCACAGCCAAGTACGTCGGAAGGCCTTAAAGGTTTGCCGTTTGCTATGATATTCACTAACTAAAACTACTACAACCAAGACATAGCACCAAAAAAACCACAATGCCAAACATAAAAAACAAAGCTTTGTTCAGTGGCCCTAATAACATCCGGCCAACACACAGACTTGGTTTATTCTAACATATAACTTCAGCTTCCAAAGAACATGGCCTAAAAGCCATCAGCTGTAGTACTAAGCAGCAATTGAGAGATCTCCCTGGAAAGTAGTCTTGAAATTCAACACATACAATTTATCAAATGATCGACAGCCATTATTATACGAGAAATGCAATGAACTGGATCGCAAACTGTGCAGCATTCTGTACGGTGCATTTGTAGAAAAAAAACACTTAAGAACAACAAAAGCTAGCAGCTGACAAAAAGCTTCATTCTAAACACTGATACACAAACACAATGCTTGGTAGAAGGCCATCACAGTCACAATCAGTAAACTCACTTTTATGAATACACATCATGCAAGCAGGACACAGCTGTAGTTTCAGGTGGCTAACGGTAGTGGGGTATGGAAAGGGTTGGAGACAAATATAATCTTTTGCCTGGAAATGGTACATTCTAGTGAACTTCTCTTACATCTGTAACAGCGTGGTTTAAAATTCACTGATAAGCACAACTGCCAAATGATTGTGCAAACAAACAGCAGAGTAAAATAAAAATTTTTTTTTCTTGTTAAGTGTTAATTGCATTTGCACTTGACTAACAGTTACAGTTAGAGTAATAGTTCAAGGGCTTAGTTCAAAAAAAGTGCTAATAAGCACATTCTGGCCCACAACAGCAGTATGGTATCTGCTCCTGTTCTGGCATAATGAGGCTGAGTTTTCCAATCTGCACTGTGCATTGCTCATGAACAGAAAACAGAACACGTTGCACATGCCATGATGTGGTGACAAAAAATTCACAATATAAATACTGACAAATACTGATGACACAATTGTGAATCCTGGCGTCAACTGATAAATACACTGTAATACAACGGTAATATGCAACTAAAACATGATGAACACTGATGTGATAGCAAGAGCATATGGCATTTTACGGCATAAACAATGAACAATATTCAAACTGTCATTTGACTGTTTTACACTCTTGACTACACTGCAAAACAAGCTAGCCGAAAAATTACTAAATATCAAGAAATACTATGCAGTCAAAATATGAACACAATTGAACTCATGAAGTATACGCTGATGTACATTTTGCAATCACAGCGGAATGCAGCAACAGCCATGTAAACTTAACGAAAGCACATAGCTGGCAAGACACAGAACACTTAACAGATTCAAAATAACTCCTGCAAGTGTAAGACATGTATACATATAAGTGCAACTTATTTTTCTTGACTTGGGAAAATGTACCTCAGAATGCATGCATCACCAAAAATTCATTCACTACAACTATCGACAGTGTCCAAACTGTACACTTGAAAGGGGAAGGTAATATCAACCATGTGCTTTTGAAAAATGTCAATCCAACTACTATATATAGATCACCAGCCTTGTAGCTGTTCAAGGTATCAGTTTTTATTATAAACACTGCAATTATTGTGTGGTGAGAATTCAAAATTATAATTTTAGCTATCCAAATAGCAAAAAACCCTGAAATTTTTCTCATACAATTTCGCGGACAAAAGGGTCTAAAAACTATCGTTTGTATCCTTTGTAAAATGCTGACAACTGCAATGACCCGTAACAAGACATCAGAACTCAGTGTTGCATACAACTGACATTTACAAATAATGCGTATCTACAAATATGGCTAAATGCTTTGCAATGCTCGTGCTAGCAGAACTACAAACAATAAACAGCACAGAAAACAAACTATGGCAACTGTGACTGAACATATAGGAGATATAAAGCTCTCGTTAAACTGAGATGGAAGGACTAGCAACATTAATCACTTCTCGTTTCTCAACTGCAACTCATCACATGAAAGCCGTAAACAATGACGTAAGTCTCCAAGAACTTCTTGCCGACACTTCTCTCTGCATTCATTCAGCACAACCACAAAACAAACAGTTTAAATCATCTTCTCTCCATTTCAGCACACGTTCCAACACACATGAGCAATGTATTCTCAGTATCATGGCACATGTGTACAGGAATGTAGGGTTCAAGCTCCCATTCCCCCAAATTTGCCAAAACAAAATAGCTCAGATGGCACCATTTTGACCAAAATTTAGAGAAATTTCGGACAGAGCTAATACAAAAAGAACACACCCTCCTGCACTATTCTCCCTGGCTTAGGCTGGTTTGACTTTAATCTTTTATCAAACCTGCTCCAAAAAGTGGCCGACAGCATCTGATAATGCAGTTACGCCAGTGCCCAATATGTGTCTATTACACCAAATGAGAATTGTTTGTATCACTGTAACACAACATTCTATCACAATAACAGGTAATCAGCAAAATACTGCTGCAGAGTGAAAATAACCTACCTCCATGCCACTGTCTTCAGAAGATGGACTACCAGTCCGCACACCATATGAACGCTCCCGACGAGCAGCCACCTGTTATACACAGCCACAAACACAGTTAGTTAGTGGAAATGACATTGCACAAGTAGCTCAGCTATCGCAGAGAGACCGCAGACGATATAGGTCTACCTTCAACTACTGTAACGTAATGGGCCGGCAAAGCTATCGAATTCAGTGAAATAAAGCAAAATACGGGTTATTATGTGGTTCAAGGTTATTCAAGGTCGCCGATGTCGGTACCTGCGATGTCGAAAGATCATATGCGACTTACTATGAGTGACTGATAGTAACTGACATCCTACCTCGTATCGTTTTGAAGTTATTGCAGATTGTTGTTAAAATTTTGGACACATTGCATTTTAGATTCCCCTTTGGGGGCTTAGTGAGTGAGTGAGTGAGTGAGTAGTTTCTTAACGGCACATCAGCACATAATAGGCTATTCAGTGCCTTACAATGGTAATGACGACGATTTTTACCGGTCATATGACCAAACCAACA
>Ga0049105_1000924_pt1 | contig 11797 bp, 9 predicted proteins | sample WorMetvaBAHAMAS1_FD_61260 | JGI IMG/M metagenome (GOLD analysis project Ga0049105, IMG submission 61260) | Worm MetaG Olavius vacuus BAHAMAS.1 | ecosystem: Host-associated > Annelida > Digestive system > Unclassified | place: Germany: Marburg | collected 2013-04-09 | reverse complement strand
CCCTGCGGTACACCAAATCTCACTTGCTGGATTGCAGAGAGGCGGCCGTCGTAGATCACCTGTTGCGTCCTGCCAGTCAGGAATGATGTCATCCACTGTAGGACAGCACCAGTCAGACCATCATACCATCATGGGTCGCATCATACCACTACTACCGCGATCAGCGTATGACTGAAACGCTCTGCGGTGTTACGATCGGGTGATCACAATGAGCTTATATCTAGCTACGTCTGAAGTCAGCTCACTAATGGGACACTGATGGGAGAAAGCTGGTGATTATATTACAGCTTTAATGAGGATGACAGTGGCCAATGGCATAATTTTCACCATTTTCCAGAAACATTATAGTCACTGTGTAGCCTGTATACAAACTTAATTGTGATTTAGACCTGTAAGTCTATTTGCTATCACCACAACGCAACGTTAGAGTCCTTAAAGAAAACGTGAAAACTCACGTAAGACGCTAAGTTGCACTGTGACAGTAAGTGGTCGCTGTAGAGCCTCGTTCTGAGCCACGCACGTGTAGTGAGCCTCGTTATCGTCGTCGCTCGGCGCAAACGTCAGCACACTCTCCGCATCCTGCAGTTTCCCGCCGCCACTGCCGGCGTCCGTGGACTCTCCAGTCGAGTACGTGGCCTGACCGTCGTCCGGCGACAGCTCGACGCCGTTACGCAGCCACATCAATGTCGCCGCTGGCTTCGCCGCCCTCGAACGACACGTCAGATTCAGTGACACCAGTTTGTCAGACACTCTCACCAGTGAACCGTTCTGATAGCCGACTATCTCCGGCTGTTCAGGGGGCACTACAAACACACATACACACACATTTAACGACATTTAACGTGATACGTATTTGCTCACGACGTAAGGTAAAGTCCCATACTTGTAGGTCGAGCATAGGGCGCTAGAACTGATAGCGGTACTAATAGCCTAGGCAGTCAGCCCGTAAACTCGGCGGTAACCTGCCGTTACTTTGAGCCAGGCCGGCGCTGAACTTTCAAGCTACAGGACATCACCGCTCTTAGGCCAGTAACAAATTAACTGTTTGGTGACGAGGATGTGGGTGTGAAGTGATAACTTGCCCAAGGTTACTACGCAGCGGTGCCCCGGATGGGAGTCAAAACCGCGACCTTTCGATCGCACTTCACTTTCAACTCTTTGTCGATTACTCGCCATGTCCTAAGTAAGAATGGACTTTTGCTTGGAAGCTGCATGTGACTGTGAATGCAGAGGCGTAGCTAGGATTTGCGATTGGGGGCTCTGATTATCCCCCACCCCTGGGTAGTAGATCTCTGATTCTGAATTACGATAATGTGGCATCGTACAGAACTATCTACAGTAACGTATTCCGTAGTTATCTATTTTCACGTTTGAATGAGAAAAAATTCGTCCTATGACTGGCAGGTCCTAGGACTCCCTCCTCTCGGTTACGCCGAATACGCTCATGTGTGAATGGACGATGTTTTCGACGGTTGTAGAGGTCTAAATTTCATCTCACGCTACTCGAGTCGTATATATTACATGCCACAGCAAGTCTGCACTCGCTCGCTGTAAAACGGGTTTGAATTATGTTATATGCCCTGCCGTCGCCTCGCAAGCTTTCTGTTGCGAACAGCGACGCATAGCACTCTGGCGCCAAATAAATCCGACGAGCACAGGTTTGTAAAGCAGCTGGCGGCAACGCTTGAACTGCAGCGGCGAACAGTCAACTCAGACTGCAGATCTCAGGTACAGAGCAATAATATTGCAAAGCATCGAACACTTGGTGCCTAGAAGCTCGTAACTAGATGCTGCTGCTGCTGATTTGACTTCATTACGGCTCATCAGACGTACATCTGTCCATAGCTGTAATGCGTTCGTACGTCCAGTGCATAGAGTTACTGCACGTGCATCATCGAAGCGATTGCAGTACGGCGTCATTTCAGTACATACTTGGCCGTAATTTTAACAAGCTCAATCTTCTCTGCCCGTATTTCCAACATGATCCCATCGTCTGCAGATGTATATTCCTTCACCTCTGTCTGCAGGTTTAGCGCAAACTCTCCATACCCACGCCACATAAGAAATAAACCACTTGAAACATGCATCTCTAAACTTTGAGCCCACCATAAAGTATCCCAGCTTAATGCTACATCACGTGACATATGTCCCAACTGTAAATAGTGCGCAAAACTATACAATAAATATTGCTTATAAGTAACGGTTCTTTGTACCTTGGCGCAAGTTGCTTGCCGATTGCATTACTTAAACGAAAACAACTAGCTATTGGTGTTAATTGAGGGTTAGGATAGGCACGCGGCCGAGGCTCAGCCCCGGACCCCCCTGAAGGAGCTTACAGCGCTCTCCCAGATCCATAGTTGGATTTAAGGGGCCGATTAGCGGCAAAAAGAGAAGGGGAGGGCAGGGAAAATAAAAGAAAGAAAAAGGAGAGGAGAACACATCCCCAAAATAAATTTATGGTAAGTTGTAGAGTTTAACGTTGCTTAACATATCACAAATTATCAGCAACAATAACAAATTTTTGGTTACGGACTTGCCCTTAAGCAGTGCCAGCCAGGGGGAACGTTTAGGGAAAATCCATGGGAATTTCCTACATCACGTAAGCAACTCACCGATGACAGTCAGTCGAGCGGTGCCGGCAAGTGGCGGGTCTCCTCCTGCAGGCGTCACTTGACACTGGAACTCAGCATCATCAGACAACTGTGCGGGTTCAATGACAAGATGGTGTTCACCGAGACTGACGCTGCCGTCCACGCGGTACGTCGGAAACCCGGGAATGTCACGATTGTATCCTACCAGACATTAACACCAGCAGCTGTGTGTGAACAACTCGACTTCGCTCTTGCAACTGAACAAACTAAAGCCAGGGATTCTTATATAGCGCGTCTTACAGGGAAACCTGACCAGCCGCGCTTTACAAACATCGAACTGGCAGTTGATCGGCAAGAGCCAATTGTGCAGCAGCGCTAAATGTGGCCTCCATTGCACGTGCTAACGAACGACTGGACCCGCGATAAACCACACAGGCCTCCATCCCGTAAGCATTCACCAGATGGCGCCGCCAAACTAGAGGTGAGATAGCGTTTAAGAGCATCCGACGTCTGATCTACTACCGGAAAAGATGCTACATCAAACGACGCAATAATGTTATTATTAACAGGAGCTCAAACGTCTATTTTAATAAAACTAAAATATAAAGCATTTTTAACAAGTAAACGTCGACGTCACACCGTCGAAATGTATGCCTCTGCCATTATAACATTCACACATTTGTACACATATGACCTTGACATTTGACCTCTGACCTCTGACCTTGAAAATCTTTACAGCAATGCCCATTCACACGACAAATATTTACGGCAAGTTTCGACGAAATCCCTCCACTAAGTAAGCAAAGAGATAGCGCGTCACGAGAAACAAGTGTTGAGAGACGGACAACGGACGGCCGGCCGGTCGGACGACCACAAAACATGATACTTTCGGTATTTACTGTTGGCGGAGGCATAATGATACATTAAATTTTAACAAAAAAGATACAAAATAGGTCAAAACAATCTACAGAACCAAAAACAGGAGCAAGAAGTATAGAAGTGGATATCGACTGCTGAAATAAGCAAAAAAGAACACTCATTTAGGCCTGCCTTAGTCATTAGGTCTACAACTTGGGCGAGTTCAAATTATTCATACAGTACGTAAGTGAAGAGACTGAGGGACGAATTAGTGGAAGCAGGTCTGAGAAGCACACCTAGCGCAAATCCATTCTTGGTCCACTGCAGCTGTCCCTTCATGTGCGCCACTTGGCAGTGCAAGGTAGCCGTCTGACCCTGAACCACAGTCACGTCGGTAGGTCTGACGACGAACGACTGTACTTGTCCGCACGCTGCTCCACGCAAACACACACGCGCGCGCACATACATAGATACTTCATGCCTCAGACTACAGACATATTCACCACTGGAAATTAACCCTCTACAGCGCATATGAACGCATGCAACAAAAGAACACTATTAGTCGCATCAAGTACACCAAAAAGGGGCTCCGGGCCGGACGGGGCAGTGACCACTCGGTAGAGTTCCGTCACAGATGTACCAAACACACAACGACCTGCAGTGTACCAAATAATAATTGAATAAATAAATCACTTATCTCCTGCATGAAATTAGTACCCGCATGAATGCAGTATTTGACCTACTCTGTTACACTGAAAATATGACCGCTGTCTACAAACAGCTAGAAGTACATTCACTATAACAGCTATCGCATGGGTTAAATTGAGGCGCACGTGCATGTACACACGAATAAAACGTTATCAACTGACTTTCAAGTCGACATTTTAGTCTCAGACTCGGTGGGTGGCCGCCGTTATCACCATTGCTCAGTGTTATCGGTTCACGGCGGTCACGCGGTCATTTTCCGGGCAATTAATCACCGGCGTTATCAGCTGACTGCACGGAACACATCTTGACATCCGCTTCGACTTACATTCTTCCGCTTCAAAATGTTCCTTTGATTACCCGCTATATTCGCTTATAACTGGGCTTTAATGACGTCAGCTTTAAATAAGCAACTTGATTGCTTACAGACTATATTTGCTGTACTGTTCTCAATTATCTAGTAGTAGTGTGAATATATAGGACTAAAGTTTGGTGTGTTATTCAAACTGATTTCTAAAATCAGGGAGTATGTGAACCCCTACTCGAAAACGACGTCACTAATCACTATACTTATGATCCATTCGCATACGAGGCAACCTTCGTTTCTCGACGTAGCATGATCTCCAATGTACACATCGCTGCTAATTCGTGTAAACAAACATTCTGGTTCAGTTTACGAAGCGCGTCTCCTGGGTCAGTAACAGTGTCCGAGGTCAAAACGTCATTTACGACATTTCCCTCAGCGGTGAACACGGACGGGCGCACGCGCACGTGCATTCCATCTGTATCAAACCAGCCGGCCAGCACCACTCAGCGGTCAGCCACTGCAGCAGCTGCTGCAGCCACGATGAAGGATGATGTTACCCGCTGAGCAGTCAGATGCATCACAGATCTACGTCAACATTCACGCGCACCGGTTAACAGCGGCTCTGCGTGCTGCCTATTGCGGTTTCAATGATAAGTTCTTAAATCTGCAGATATTGTACACGAAATTAATGCTTATCTACAGACAAGCCGATGCGGCGTTACTAAAGATAGGAGCTACGTTGTCGCCATCGCTCGATCACTTTAATATTTACTTTGATCGTTCACTTCGACAGGCATCACTGTGTCTTTGAACACAACTTGCTCTGTAATTTCGTCATCCTCATCCTATTCCTTTACACTGATTTTGTTGACATTATACGGTGGTCCTGCAGCAGCAGTGCGTTAATGCCACATTAATAATATTCATTTCTACTACTACTACGAGAACTAGTACTCCACTCACCTCAATTCACACGCGCCAGTTGTGTCGTTTTCATCATTACCGCCTTTATCTACACACCTTCACTCTTCCACTCAAAACTCACCTGTTCGACAAATCTTTTTCTGGTGTCTTACACACTTACCAGACGGACTTCATGGACTCTGAGACTGTTTTCGGATTATTCATCGTTTTTTGTTTTATTCTCTTTTTCGTTAATTTTTAGTTTAATCTCGTGCGGTAAGACTAGCTGTTTCTCAGCCATTTTTCGAGCGCACATTATTGTAAATATCTGTGTATACTTCCATACAAAATGTTATCGTGATGTGTTCATATCCTCTCATTCATCAATACTTTATACGTGAGCAGAAAACACAGCTAGCTTGGACTTATAAGTTACAGCGCTAAAGCGACTAGGTTCTCCTTAATTAATTTGTGAGGAACATCAAAATCTTTAACCAAATTTCAGTCAACAATCAGCAACTTAATGTTTTATTCTGTAAGTTATAAAGGTATCTTTAATCCTCATGCGGCAAAGTCTCGTCTACAAAACGACCCATTATGTGTCGAGTGATGGCATGTTAAAGTCTGCTACTCATTCACTCACTCGTAGCACCATGGTTACATGTGAAATAAAAACGTTTTAAAATTGTTTTTTAAATGTTAAAATTGTTTCAGCCTTCGTCGAACCGTCGAACGCCTGTCGTGCGATGGCACGCCTGCGACAGTATAATATAATTTTACATTTAACCACGTATGAAACAGAAATTTAAAAACAGCCGCTAAAATTTTTTTTAGCGAAATCGAACATGTTCGAAAATATTCATGAGGCAAAGTTGTTGCAGCCAATCACAGCGTTCGACGAAGGCTAAAAAACTATTTAAAATTTTCATTTCGCATGTAACCACTGCTTACGAGAAGACTGTGAGTATCGCAATTTCACAACTAATGCTCAGATGCTGTCTATGATGAAGAGCAGCGGCTGCGGCAACTGTTGCCCCGGTAGCTGCACGATGACTAATAAGACGACATTCGATACGTAGGTCAAGACGCAGAAATCCGATATTCGATGTGCGGCGCCGCCTGGCGGTGGAATTCCAACTGAGCAGCTCTGCGAGTGAAACGAACCAAAGGTTGCTGCCACCTGCCTCGCTAGGTGCATATCAACATATAGTCCATCAATGATCCACGCAGCGTGGGTACTATTTCCACTGCAGCTATTATAGCTCATTAAATATCAGACGGTCAACATTCCTGAACTGTGTGTTAAGTTCAGTGATCTCAGTGATCCTAGCATGATAGGCGTCAAAGTGACGCCAACGGCCCGTAGTAGTATTTACGGCCATTACTTCAACAGATGTACGCGATTACTGATTCTCGTTGTGTTTTCAACAGACGTAGGCTATGGAATAACTGAAATTCATAGTGACAGCTAAGTTGCTGTCATTTCTTAGTAAGCCAGGCATAAAGTCTCGGTCTCGATACGTTTTTGGAACGTCTCGGTCTTGCAAGCTCAACTTCTCGTTTTAGAAGCTCATTTCAACTCTAGAGGTTCACGAAGTTACTAATAATAAGCTTAGTGTACATAGCATTGCATGCCGTTCATGCAGTCTCTTTGTTTTTACTCCATCGACTCGCAAGTTCGCAACTCGTTGACCCGTTCAGTTTACTCACTTATTAAGTGAGTAAACTGAACGGGTCAACTTTTCGAAGAATGTCTCGGTCTCGGTTTCGGACCGCAACATCTCGTTTACATCGCTGGTAAATCGTTAATACTAGCATACTTCGACCGAAGTAGGCCTAAACGGACGAATGTAGATCGCGCTGTAGCCTCAAGGCGGTGACAGTCAACGAACAGTGAAAGTTTGTTGCTAAAAAAACCTGATAGCTAGAATTCATCAGCAGAAAGTTGTCACGCAGACGGTATACTGGCATGCGAGTGTATTCACAGTAACGTTGTACTGGAATGACCAGACTGGGTAGCGCAGCTACAAGAACCTGGATGCACTTCGAACATCGCCGTTTCAACCGCGATAATTGCAAACACATGCGTGACGAATGCACGCCGACGAATAGTTGTAGTACGAGCGATAAGACAAACTGACAGTTGCGACCACACGCGTAGTTTCGCGTCTATATTGTTAGCATCGCTTGCAGTGAAGCATGTAGTCCTAGATGCTACTATATAGGACTACATGAGTGAAGCATCATAGCCGTGCAGAACCCATGCAGTGTCGACCTTCAGGATACAGTTACGCCAGTAAATACGTCAGACACGAGGCTCGCTGCGTTCTGCTGTCGTCGCATCACTATGACTCTCCGTGGCTGAAATGTTTACGATGAAACGGCAAATAGGATCCTTCGCCGACAAACTGTTTTTGTCATCTGCGTGTTTCATCAGCAACTGCGCAGTTTTACAGTTGCAGTGACTGGAGTGTCTATACACGATAACGTAGGAACTAAGAACCTTCGGTCTGCTGGCCAGCAGCATCGCTATCGCTCGCACCATTCTCCACGTCCTTCCTATCGACCAGGGTGGCGGGGCGGGGGGGGAGGTTATCGACCACGGGGCTTATTTACAATGAACTTGTCACACGGTAAACTCGTCACATGCTGCAATTTGTCGAAGCTCCTTTGATGTTTTCTGTTTATGCGTGAATTTGTCCAACGTAACTGCTTGTTTCCAGTTGTCTGTTTCAGTGAATTCGCTATACTACCGGTTTGAATTAGTTAACCTACAGCTTCTAGTATATTTCTCCTATGCATGGCATAAGCCTGTATAATTTCAAACATCACCATTTCCAACACAAATTAGGCCTATAGTTCCTATACCAGTATACCAGCTTATTACAGTACATAGCTGCCGACATCGAAAGAAATAACTTACCACTTTAATTGACTATATTTACGCCAATTCTCTATTAAAAACTACATGTACAGTATTACAGTATACGCAAATTTCCATTCTTTTCTCTACGGACGTTAGTTCACTGTGACGAGTTCAACTTCACTGGCTCCTGACCACGGTAACCACTAGATACCGTAGGCTTACTACCTACCACACTGCGTATACGCCGTCTTCACATCTGGTCGATCGAAAGTACGAACATGCGCATCTCAGGTGCAAAGCTATAGGCTCGGAGTCTCAGTCCAGCTTTATGTGTTCTACTGACAAACATACATGTATGCAATGTATGACTGCAGTTTGTTTTGACACAGTCACCTGCTCACCTTGTTAGCCGCACGGCGATCGAGTAGACAAGAAATGACGCAAAAATCAGCCGTTTATCATTTCACTGTCGCTACGGCAGCTGCTTGTGTCAGTACAAGTGTAGCGAAGATATAAAGTGCTAAAAGACCAGTCGTATTACTCGTACAAATGAACGGCGATTAGAAATTCAAACGCACTTACCCAGCATGCAACTCTGATGACTGATGAGTGATGAGTCGAACCCAGGCCAGACCACAATGTTTGCCTATGTGTAATGTTTAAAGAAGTTGTTTCTTTTCGGACCTGCATTATTACGATGTAAGGTGCTTAATCCTAACTGCCAAAAAAGTCAGCCGCAAAAATTACACTTTTATTCGGGTGTCACCCCCCCCCCTCGATGGTGACGCCACTGCCGACACCGTGTAAAGGGAAGGAGTTGTCATGCGTGCGTCTAGATACGACAAACTAGACGCACACATGACAACTCCTTCCCTTTACACGGTGTCGGCAGTGGCGTCACTAGGGGGACCGGGTGACACCCGAATAAGTGTAATTTTTTGCGGCTGACTTTACAAGAACACTGGATAAACCATCAGCTACAAAGACGGAGAGGGTGCGAGTGATGACGGTGTAGGACGATGACTGCATTTCTTTACAAATACATTTCCCTGTGTAATTTAACGACTGCGACTCTGACACACCATTCTCTTGTGATCTCTCCTGTCACGTTTAATACAGAACTGGATAGCACAGTTTCGTCCTACACCACTAACACCAGGACTCTTGAACTTTGACCGGATCTATCGTGCATCCCGGTTACTGTCTCCTTCATCTTCATACGTTACTCTAAGAAGCATAGACAGTGCGTGTTAAGAGGACTTGTAGACATGCTACACGCCGAGTGATGTATTGCAGAGCTTACAGCATCGCATCCGTGTTCGTCGATATCACACCGCAGAGGCGCAGTGCACTGAACATATCCGGGACAGCCAAACGCGTCCAAGTCTCCACCGTAGTTTGTTCAATGCATGCGTGTATAAATATGAGTTATACAAATACAATACTGAAAAATGTACGTATTATTTGTGCGAAAAATATGCAAAATATCATTATATGTGAAAACTGTAGGCCCTATACATGCACGTTTATACGTAAACTGGTGACGTGTCAATTGCAGTCTAACTTTGAGGAATGCGCAGTTCTTTATAGTCACTACATTGTTTGACAACATTTTAGCCGTAAGTAACTCGTGATTAAGTCGCTTCAAGTAAGTTGGTAGATTAATGCGAGTGAGAAAGTAGGCCTACGTTAAAACGCGTTCAAGTTGCGAGTAAAATATATATCAGATGTATTGAACGACTGATCTTTACAGTCTACGAACACTAACTCGGCTGGCTTACAGTACTGCACAGCTGATCGTTAAAGAGAAATGAACGTAACTGAATATTAAAGTAATATTAAATGTAATTAAAGTACAGTTACAAAAAAATAAATACGATATATTCTAACAAGTTCGTCACCAAATTCACCATTCTTTGAAAATTGAGCAGTACAAAGTTACCCCATCAATATTATTTTGTGTAAATAACTTAATAAGACTCGTAGGCTATGCATTTCCAGCGCGAGTGAATAAACTGTTTGACGTTTGGAGTGTTCAAAGTTATGAAAGCACAATGATGAAAACGTGTATGCATCTGCATCTGACACATTGGTGTAATAACGGATCGAGCATTAGGAATAGCGAAAGTTTAATGATCTGTCAGTCACGTTAAACTGCAAGCATGCTATCATGTCAACTAACCAGTGTGCCAGGTACAGATGAGTGCGCCAACAGTCAGCAGTCGGAACCACATCACAAGCATCTTGTTGAAGTAGAATTCTGGATACGAACACTACAATAAAAGCAATCAGCTTATTAACGGTAGCGTGCGATATAAATTTTCCGCATTTTAGCGTGCATAGTTATTTAGACGGCGTTATTGCTAAAGGCCATCCCGTCTGATGTTTGTCTGTCTGTCCGTATGCAATGGAGTTATTTTCTTTGCGAATAATGTGAATGATGAACGGTTCACATGTCACATCGGTCCATTTACAAACCTGTATCAATCTAACGCACAACCACCACTCACCAGTGAATAGTAGACGGTGGTTCCTTTGCGCAACTCTTCAACTTTAGACTCGGAAGCTTAAGCTTCGTTTAACAACGCGGTCACTACAGTGCATAGAACTGAAGAGCATTGTTCGGCATCATTGCTGCTGTTGGTAAACTGTAGTCAACAGTCATCACTGCATCAGACGACCTAGACCGGCGGCTGCTGCTGCTGCGCTGGCGAGGCGGCGGCGGCTCAAAGTACAGTTACACGATGCTATGCTTGAATTCTCCTCGTTACAGCGGCGCGGCTCAAGATTATTGCCAGTGCTGCTGGATTGAGCTTAGCTAGGCAGCCGAGTCCCGCGCCACCGCAGCTGCTGCAGCTTTCCTAGCCTGCCACCACGCTGCCCTAGCGGCCTCGCCCTTCTTCCATTCCCGACGTTGATGGGTAGCGGCTGGCTCGACTCAGTCACCCGAAGATCTATACCTCGAGCGTGGGAGACGTCGCCGCCTTCCTCAGCGGTATACGAGTTCCTTGGGGTACCGGTGAGCGTGGGGTTGGTATCGGATGTCCGGCGACGGGGTGCCACTGCCGCCACTCTACGCGGCCTCTGCGACGGTGGCAGGCCGAGTCACGGGCCGTGAGACGATAATAAGGCCGTGCAGTGTACCATGTACCGTACAGTACGTTCAACATTGTTGTGTTGTCGGCGGTAAATCACTGACAAAAGACACGTTACTGTTTGCTGTGCATGTACGTACGCCCAGCTGCTGGGTGGTCCCAACAAAAGTACCGTGCTCGGTGATGATGGTAAATTAACAGTTTAAAGACAGTAGAATGTGTTGCGTTGTAGAACCAGAGAGTAACAGAAGAATCACCGCTAAGCTGCACGAGGAAATACATCATTTACATCTATGCTCACTAGTAATAATGTAATTTTGTACTCATTGTCTCGTCATGTTCGTGATCGATTTAGTGCGGTTGCTAGCTGTTATGGTGTATTCAGTCCACTGCAATCTGTAAGCGTGATTAAATATGCTGTGTGGAGATCATTTGCAGAGACACTTACTGTTAACTGTTAGCTATGCTTTGG
>Ga0049105_1000923_pt1 | contig 11801 bp, 4 predicted proteins | sample WorMetvaBAHAMAS1_FD_61260 | JGI IMG/M metagenome (GOLD analysis project Ga0049105, IMG submission 61260) | Worm MetaG Olavius vacuus BAHAMAS.1 | ecosystem: Host-associated > Annelida > Digestive system > Unclassified | place: Germany: Marburg | collected 2013-04-09 | reverse complement strand
AAATATAGCGGCGACTGCTTAAAACTGGCAAAGCAGAGATACAGCATTTTGAGTGAAATGATGCTATTTCGGAACTACTGCATTTTCTCAGGTAGTACAGAAGCACTAGTTAGGTGTGGTAGGAAACAATAGCAGCTATTGATTGCTTACTTTCTCAGTAACATGTTTGCCAAACATCATGAAAATCCGACAATGCTTTCTAAAGTTAAAACTAAAAATGTCGGGGATGTTTTTTTGAGACACACTGTATAGCCGATTATTGGTCAAATTGTCGCTGTCGACAGACGGTTGCTTCACTTTAACGCTCTCGCTGGGGGTGATCCTCTGACAAACTTTGGCTCTCCAGAAACTAGAATGATTGTCCTCATGATCATTGACAAAACACCGGAACGTGGCGGACAGACGGACGGACAGACGGACAGCTAGTAGCTATTACAGCGGTCTGCATTGCGAGCAATACGGACATGTGTACACGCTGTAAAAATCAGTGTGTGTGTGTGTGTGCGTGTGTGTGTGTGTGAGGGTGTGGGTGTGTGTGTGTCTGTCACACAGAACGAGTTGAACGCTATTGTAAATGCCGTTGTGTCCAGTAATCTAGTCAATGCAAGCGACATTGGCAAAGTTTTGCTAATGTGTTTGTTGCGTGTCAACAACTTCTAAGCCTAAGGTTGCATAAAGAGACCTCCAAGCACGCTGTTGACGCTATACGAATGCACCTTGGGATTTTCCAACACCGAGATCTTCATAACTTACAAGACCACCGCAGCTAACAAGACCAAAACCGAATTTTGTTGGTCTTGCGGTGATGTGGTCTGATACAAAAGTCTCGGACCACATCACTACAAGCAACACGCTCCACACCCGAGGACCGGCAACAGCAGACGAGCTGTCACTTAGACTATTCTTGGCCCACGGCACAACACATGAACGTGTCAGATTACCAATGACAGTATAGGGAACATGGCTAAGGTGTCAGTTTCGTATGCTAGCCCAGTGAATAGGCCTACACTGGATTACAATGGACAGCGAAGATTACCTACGCATGCGACGATCAGCTGACTTTTCTTATTATCACTATCATCAGCTGCTACAGAAGGTTGATGCAAATTGGTGACCAGACACTTGCTTCCGCATATAGGACATTTCCTTTGGAGACATTTCTGCCCTCGAATTTTGTTCCCCTCGGATAAGTTCCCCCATGTGAAAAGTTGAGATCAACCGCTAATATTGACTACTATTACTTTTTCAATAATTTAGTGTATTTCAGCTTGATATTTCGAAATATGTCAAATGTCGTACATGATACAAATTGGTAAGGGGAACGTCCATGAGGTAATTGTCCGAGAGGGGCATGTCCGAGGGAGAATGTCTAGAGAGAAATGTTCGGATCCTTCTGCCTCCACAGCCCTTCATTTCAACCTGTCTTCAGCCGCTTTTTTATCTTCTTGTAATGGTCCAGTTTCGTCCATTAAAGATGTCATCAATCTACATACGAATTGGTCTTCCTTGTGCTTTGGTGCTTCCGCCGCCGATAGGCACCAGAGGTATTAATCAGTCGGGTTATGCGCTTTGGCTCTCCGGAAACTAGAATGACGGTCTCTCTGAGTCGTTGGGTCCGTTTTCCACATTTATATTTCCTGCTTACCGGTAAATGGGTTGCGTTCGTCAAGTTCGTCCAACATTCAACATTTGACATTCGACATTACAAAAACCAATCACCCGAGACGTGCAAATTAAATGTAAAAAATATTGAACTACCGCTATAAATCTCCTGGCAGTAGCAAACGTTCGAACTATATCCGACGCCATATTTCTACTTCCGGTAACGCGCAGAGGGTTCACCGACTACCGACGTCTGTCGTGATCAGCGCCGAGAGTTAGAAGAAGTAGACGGTTGACAGTGAAAAACACACGGACATCATCGCCATAGGTGTTTAGCTTCGTCTTTCTGCAGACATAATACTTCTTCCTCCTTAGCTATAGCTGCTCGCTAGGCTAGCTAGCTGCCTTAAACGAGGTCTAGTAGATATACGTGGCGACCCGGATTTCCATTGGAACCGGGGTATCACGTCGCGAGTTGATTCGGATTTCCGTGGGAGCCGACACAGCTCACCTCCTTTCCCTTAAATAGCGTAATTAAATACCGAGCAAATATAAATATAAATATCTTCCCTAATTTGGCAACGACAAGAAGCTTAGTCACTATACTGCGCACTATAGGAAGTAGTAATTTTATTACCCCCTGCATGGAATACATACGCGGTCTAGCGATGAGAAAGCTGATTGTCCCTCCGCCCGTCTGTCTGTCAAACGCGTGGATTGTGACAAAACGGAAGAAAGATTTGTCCAGATTTTCATACCATACGAAAGATCATTTAGCCTAGTTTTCTGAGAAGATTGGTTGGTGGGGGCGACTCCTTCTGTCTGAAATTTTGTGTTGTAGGGCATTCATTGGCCAAACTATCCGTGCGAAAATGATTGACGGGAGATGGTCCCTTAAAGACAAATTTTGCATTAAGTAAACTACTAATCGGCGCCTCTGCCGTGTTTTCACAAATTGTGACAAATTTTCTATTTACATCGCAATTATTACAATGGAATATCAAATTACTAATCATGTTTATTAACTGATGTGTTTGAATGATCGCAAATTCAGACGGATAAATATTGCCATTGCACGTTATGCGTACAGAGCACATGGTGTAAGCTTCCGGTGGGCGGTGATGCAGTGTTGCCACTGGACTTTTAAAAAATTAGCCCAGATTTCTTAAGCAAAAAAAAACAAAAAAACTTCAAGTTCAAACCTCCAAATACCTCCAAAATTAACGCCTAAATGCTGCATAATTTTGCATTTAGTATAAACATAGTGACGTATAACAGTCAAGTGATCATTTGTCGACGTCAATGCCGTAACGTTAGATGCACGCTTTTCGAACTTATATGTTCGCCAAAGTTTATACACGCTGCGGCGCGGTTTGCCTGCGATAGCTGGCCTACTTGGTAGGACGCATATGGAAAACGGTTCATAATCCTTTAGCACTGCCGCTGCGGCCGGTAGCACTCCAAATCGATAGAACCGAGCCTTGGCGTTGACATCTGGGCAGCATAAGTCCTTGGCTTTGGCCTTTGCCATGAAGCTCATGTCCTTTGCCTTGGCCTTGATAATAAAGGCAAAGTCCTTGGATTCTGAAACTTGTCCTTGTTAACATTCCTGTTGAACAGTACTCATTCTTTGACTATTTGTTATTATTGTGTAAATTTTGCGTGCAGACTGACATTTTTCCACTTCGAAAAACCTACAGCTGCATACAACATGTTCAAACAGACTTAGACAGTCGAAGACATTAAGGGAGGGGAATGGAGAGAGGATAACTCTCCCCAGCCGACTAGGGGGTCTGGGGAGCGTCGTAAGCGCCCGCAGCCGAAAGCGATTTTAGAGCTTTCTCGGCGTGATAGAACGCCTCACGTTGTAATTTTTGCAATGTTCTTCAACAAACCTAAAAATGTTCAGTGAGATGTGAGGGCTTTGGCCAGATTTGGGGCTTGAACCCGTTAGCCCATAGCTAGCGTCGCCACTGCTTGTTGCTTAACTAATTTGAACAGTGCTGTATTTTCTTACCTTCCACTGTATCGAATGCATCCACTGATCTCGCATTAAACTTCCAGACGTCTGCGAATCACATATATTACATAATAATTAGTTACATGTAGTCTATTAGTGTAATCTACTCCGCGTTATACTTTTGGACCAAATCAACAGTTATAATTTTTACCGCGCTGCATGGACTAGCTACGAGAAAGCTTTCTGCGGTAGCACCTAACAAAAAAGTCAACATTAATAGAAAGTCGATACCGCGCTTTTCAAGGGGGCCCAAAAACGCAAAACGGCCGTTTTCCAACTAAAATTGCACTTTACTTCAAGAAAGTCTGCTACAAAGTTTCTCTGTGTAAAAACTGTCAGCGACAAAATTGTAACACATTCATTGGCCTATCCATCCGTGCAAAAATGATTGGTGGAAACGTCCCCTTCTACGTGAAAATTTGGCAGATACTGACCTACCCGCTTGCAAAACGCCGATTGTCAGTCTATTTCGCTCGTAGCGCCTCAGCCGTAACATCTAGCAAAAAGTTCAATTAACACTAATAGGACTCCACTACGCGCTTTCCAATGAGCCTAAGATGAACATCAGGGGGAGAGGCTGAATACCGCAAAACGGCCATTTTCCGTGTAAAATCGCACTTCCTCGAAGAAAGTCTGCTACAAAGTTTCTTTGTGTGCCATAAGTTAGTAAGAAAGTAAATACGCTAAGTAGCCTTTAATTAACCTATGACAATCGCACAGGTTTTACAGTGAACAACTGCAATAGAATAGCAATACAATTAGACTAATAGGTCTACATTACAGTGAAAATGTCATCAATTGAAGTGATCATTATACAACTACAGCTACTAGTGCTCACGTCCAGGATCCTGGGATGTTGGAGGACTCGCAACCTTCATCAGGGGTTTTAGCTCCACCTTTATTCCCCACAGCCGAGGAAAGAGTCGTAGTCGTAGACGTGAATATAGTTCTTCTGTAGAAGTCCCCCAGCGAGTTAAGATCTCGTCTGGCCGAGGAACGGCCTGCGAGCGGCCTGGTGCCCCGTTACCCGCAACTAGTAGTAAGCAGGAGTAGATTAGGAGTAAGCACCCGCAAACGGAGGACCCGCAATCGGTGTCATAATTCATTTAACAGCTACTAACTGTTATATTTAATTAAATATCATTTGATGTGACTTGTTTTTAACGAAAAATTCATGAATTTCGTAATAAACGAAATTGAATTGTTAAAATTTGAGGGGTCTTACTAGTTAAAATGATACAGTTCATACAAATATTCAGATAAATTGATCAAAATTGGTGTAAACATATGAATATGTTTGGGCAATAGTCACGGTGATTTTCAGTTACACAGATTCACCAAAAGTGAAAATATCGCAAAAAGTTTTAGGGGTCTACTTGTTTTGACTCGCACTGTATATAATTTTGTCTCTGTTCAGCCCTATCGTAGCACTCGTTCTTCAGTTGTCGTAACCCTCTCTCGTCCACCTTCGTCTTCTTCTCTGAAGGTCAACAACCGCTCTTTCCGTCACACATCACACTGTCTCTGGAATCAGCTTCCCAAGGAACTTCGCCTGCCTACAGATCACGAAGACTCATCACTCTCATCTAATTTCACACATGTCAGTTCGTCATTTCCTTCATCATTACTGTCACCATCCATTACTCCTTCTCTCTTCCACTCCAGGCTCAAAACTCATCTGTTCCACAAATCTTTTCTTTAGTTATTCTACTTTTCCATCCACCGAACTTACTCCACGGACTCCAGCTGTTTTTCGTTTTTCTCGGTTTTAACTTTGGCATTGTGTGCTAGGCCAAGCACACAATGCTTGGCCTACAATGCTTGGCCTACCAATGGCCTACCAATTCTAGTCAGCTTTTAAGTCCACATTAAATCAATGCACATCATCATCGTCATCATCATATCCACTTACTTACTAACTCAGTGGCCGCCTGCTATTGACGTCGTCGAAACGTCGTTTTTTTCACTAAGAAGATAAAGTTTTAATTTGAGTGTTGCAACGGGAATAGAGTTGATCGAGCGAGGACGTTTCTCAAATTCTCCAGACAGAAACTAGTCAGTGTCATTTTTGAATAAGCTGCTGAAGATCGATCATGCCGTGAACGAAGCTGCTGTATTATATTTTCAGTGGTGTACTTTAAGTGCTAATAAATTTACATTGTCGTGTATTTCTCTATACTAATATGCCAGTTCTTGTTGCAGCTAGAGCACCTGTTGTTGCAAAAACACTTAGACCGTGTACACGCCGTGTCAGAACCGGTTGATCAATGCACATGTCAAGTAAGCTGGCCGAGGCGTTTCACAGCAAGAATACATTTGCCGAGGACGACAATGACGATGGCGAAAACGAATCAATGACGAGTTGTAATCAATTCTGATTAGTCCGCGCTTCACTAGCGTCTCAGTTCTCAGAGAAGGTCGCCGGTGAGCTACAGATCGTAGGATTGATGCAACCCGCGCTACTGTTTACGAATCTTTTACGACGATTGACGACTGCAGGCAAACAGACTGACAGTGTCACGCGTGGGTGGGAGGCAGGATGGCGGGTCTGCTGTCAGAGTCTAGCAGGCATAAACAGCAGATGTGCAAACGGCAACGACACGATCTGCTTGCGGTGACGTACGGTAACAGATACAATACTGGAAAACGTGGCAATTGCGAGGAATTACAACTTGAAGGCCGCCCAATGGCGCGCTAGAACAGTAATGCACCAGCATACAAATTCAACACTTCCGCAACCTTCCGAATAGGCAAAATTCGATGCCCCCGTTTTCCGCTCAGAAACGGATATACTGGGCATTTGCCCAGTATATTGGTCATAGTCTTTTGGTCATATTTTACTGTGCATGCGCCGAAACTGCTATTTTCGAGCTTTCGGTCGAAAACCTGACATCACCATTAGATTCAGTGACCCCAATTTCCTAAAAGATAGTAATAAATCGGTGATCAGACGATGTTTTGAAGTGTTTTTTTATTGTCACAGGCTGCGCGGTATCGCCAGCACTATGTTAACGGCGACAGCCTGGAGATAGGAAAATGGCAAAATTCGACCCTCACACTAAAACCCCTAAGCCGATTGCCAAAAAAATTGCCATGGCTGATTAGGTCGGCAAGGCGACCCGCTGTGCCAAACTTGGTGGAGATCGGTTGACGGGGGTCTTCTGGAGAGATATGCGATTTTTTAAACTATCATTCTTTTTACATTATTGTAAAAAAACTTAGCAGTTTACAACCCCTTACGACACCGCCAACTCGCAGATGTAAAACAACAAATATTGCAAAAGATGATATCACTTCGCAGCACATTGCCAAAATGGCACTGTGCTGCGAAGTAATATCATCTTTTGTGATATTTGCTGTTCTACATCTGCGAGTTGGCGGATAGTGGTGGTGGACATTTTGCGCACCGTCTCCGACTTTCGTAATTGTAGTCCTACTGTTAGCGACTTTTGTTGACGATATTGATGACATGAACCGTTGTGCGCTATTTGTAGGCCTATTCTTACTTACTGTCCGTTCTGTCGGCGACGATGCTTGCCAAAAATTGTAGCGATGCGTGCATTATGTGGAAAAATGTGAAAGTTAGCTTTGGGCCGACAGGTTCCATGGAACGTATTTCTTGTGACTTAATATTTTGCTTGCGCGTGAAACAGAATAGTAATAAATAATTTTAGTAAATTTTAGCAAGCTGAAACAGAAACCAAGAACGTTGCGGATTCGAAAATAGCTCTGTATGCTCTCTGCAACGATCTGCCTGATGAAACAATCCGCAAATCTACGGCATTCAGATAAATCTAACAGCTCATTATGCCGGTGCTTGTGTTTTTTGGTTGTACTTTGTGCTTTACGTTTTATGGAGGTACCAGTGCTATCCTGCGTGACAGTTTGTTGTTGGTTCTATTAATTGTACTTACAGGAAAAAATACAGTGGCACCTTTTTTCCGGACACGGTGTAGTTGTTTCGGTTCGTAATAATATTCTTCGTATGTTGCCTATAGAGGCAACATACGAAGAATATTATTAATTTTTAAGTTACTTAGCCGAACTTAGCCTAATATAATTTGTGACCCTAACTGTCCACAGCAATTTAACTTCATATTGCACTGAACTAAGCCAAAAAACAATTATTATTCACAATACCAATGCAAAATATTGAACAACTGACCTGCAGAAGAACAGAGTTTCCGTCTGCAAACGTGAGCTGTATGCAATGTTTATGACCTGCCTCCCACGGTGACAACAGCACGATGCTTGTGACTTCGGTGTAACGAATACCGGTCTCCATGAATCCCTGAGGCTGCACAGTTACCGGTACCTTCCATTTTAATATCTGTTAGTTTTCGGTTTGATTATTTACCAATCTTTTTAACATCATCGTGTTAAAAACATATCGTATTAATTTATGTTGTTCTATTCAAATTTGAATTCTGTGGCTTCTCGTAGAGATCTTTCTCGTAGGTTTTCGAAATGTTTTGAATACGGATTCCTGTTTTCATAGTCTACTTCCTCCACCTAGACCACCCGCTGTTACGTCAAGGCTCAGATCTTGCCGAACCTTTCCCAAAGTCCATACTCGCACTGTTCTTTCATAAAATATGGCCTGAGCATAAAGCCAATAAAGTTAGTTATTTTACCATTGTCTGTACTCATCCTGGTTCTTCTACTTGTTAGTTTTGTTATCTTATTTCACTGACTCATTTGTGTTTCATTGCGTTTTTGTCATTGTATATCGTATTGATCATCTATTCAGCTGCATACCTGCAAGAGTATTTAATAAACTTACTTACTTATTTAACAGCAGAACCGTCGTTTTGTTAATATGAATTCGTTAATATAAATACAGTGTGAGTCAAAAAAGTAGCCCCCTGAAACTTTTTGCGATATTTGCACTTCTGGTATAACTATGTAACTGAAAATTACCGTGGCTATTACCCAAACATTTACACTAATATTTGTATGAATTGTATCATTTTTACTAGTAAAACCCCTCAAATTTTAGCAGTTTAATTTCGTGTTTTACAAAATTCATGAATTTGTCGTTAAAAAACAAGTCAGATAAATGATATTTAATTAAATATAACAGTTAGTATCTGTTAAATAAATTATGACCTTAAATGTTCAAAATGTCCACCGCTGGATGACACACATATCTACAGTCGCTTATGGTAGTCTTTCACAGAGTTGTCAATGGCTTTCTCTGGTAACGCAGACCAAATTAAGTAAAGTGCATTTTAAAACTGGTGAACTGGTTTTGGCTTTTGTTGCAGCTTTTGTTGACCCCAGCATTTCCCCCAAACCTGAAAATCCAGTGGACTGAGGTTGGGCGAATTGGGGCCACTCATCATTAGCGATGAAATCAAGCCAATCGGACTTGTTAAAACTCGAAACTTGAAACGGTAAAAACGATAAGTACTCCTAGGAAAATTAATATTATTTATAATATAATAAAGCTTAGAAATCGACCAAAACTGGTAAGCGTGTGTGGATATATACTGGCAACAAAATGGCAAAATTTCATGGAAATATACTTAGCCTAAGTGAAAATATTGCAAAATGTTTTAGGGGGAGGGGTACTTTTTTGATTCACACTACTATAATATAATATAATATAATATAATATAATATAATATAATATAATATAATATAATATAATATAAATTAATTCGTTAAAATAATTTCGTTAATATAAACAAACACTGTGAGTCAAAAACCGGACGTGGAGTAGATTTCTAAACAGCGTCGCTAAATTAGGCGCAGTAGCAAGAATTTTTAAACAAAGATCAGTCGTGATGTGTAAGGGAAATAGGGAACTAGTCACAATAATGGCAGCCATAGCATGCGATAACGAGCTGTAATTGACAGGATGCATATAAGCACAGCTGCTAGCGCATTTATTTAAAATACAGGGTGGCTCAAAAAAAGTAAGCTGTTGTACTGTGTCAACAGCTTACTTTTTTTGAGCCACCCTGTATGTATTTTATTTTTGGTTAATGGTCTTTGAAGTAAATGATCCAACCTTTTATGGCTGACGCTATACTGTGTTATTTTTTACCTGATTGTCGTTCTGTGTTCACATGTTAACAAACATGCATACCTGGTCATGCAGACTGAAAAGTAAAAATCTCAACCGCGATAATGTGGTGTTGGGAACAATTTTTTATTAGTGTAGAAGCGTTTATGCCTAACAAAAAAAGGCCGTGAAAGCTGAGTGTAGAATAGATTCAGCTTTTACAGCCATTTTGTTACTGTTTATGTACAAAGTAGTATAGTAAGGGTTGTGTGAATATGTTTAATTTTTCGGCAGTGATGAGTTTAGGGTGCCATATTCACAACGGTACCTATATTAGGTTAGTAGGGTTAGTAGGGTTAGCGTTATGGTTAATATCAGTTAAATAAGTACCGTTGTGAATATGGCACCCTGAACTCAAACACTGCCTATTTTGTGTTAAAATAACTTTTGTTGTTTAATAAATTAACTTTTCTTGTTGAATGCGGCCCGCTAGACTCTGAAAGCGCGGGCGATAAAGTTTGCCGATATCTGCAGTAGACTGACCGTTGTGGAGTAGATTTCGACAGGTCCAAGAACAAGATGATGTGTTTCCCAGCGTCTGAGACAGCGTGAATTCATTATCTTTCTGATCACAGTCTTCGAGTCATACAGACGACAGACGTTCGCTTCGCCGTCGCTTAGCAGCCGAAACTTGGCGCGGCTGCTTAAAGTTGGCGAGCTTGGTGCTTGGACGTAACGTAGCGCTGTTATAAGCTGTGTGGGTGAACCACCTCCGCACACCTACAAGTATATCGTCAAATACATTGGGTCACTTGATAAAAAGATAACACCGTTCATAACACCGGACTTCAACACCGGAGTTAACACCAGAGTTAACACCTAATTATATATGTTAATTAGTATTCATGACCCAGTTCACTACTTCGCAGTTCACGTCTCAGGAGAAGTGTTGACCGGCAGACAACTTGACATTAGCTGTTGTAAATCGTGGATATGAGATCAGATATTATAAATATTGTAATAGTTGTAAAATAGTGCACTGCTTCTAAAATTGCCATTTTGTTTTATGGTAGTGGTACACAGCAATCGTCGGAACCAATCAGAAGACTGAAGTTTCGAACCTAATTAATATTCATGTTTTTGTTTACATCGAATAAAACTGTTCTTTGGATAATAAAAATATCTCATAATTGCTGATTAGACTGGTTTACTGCGATTAAATTTAGTTTATCCATTTTATCAAGTGACCCATTTTGGCGTGAGACTCGACGGTTGCTTCAGTTTGTCTCATGCTCTCACGTTGGCGGATTAGAAATTGGGATCTCACGCATCCGGGACCATTAATATTTTTTGCATTAGTCTAAAAATATCATGTCGCTGCCGACAAGCTTGTTAACTTACCTGCAAAAATGGCGGTAAATTCTGTTGAACGGTGTTTATGGATGGTCTGTGGTCGTAAGTACTTAGTACTTATTGTAGTAATACAACTAATTGGGGAATGTGATATATTATCGAAACCTTTCGGAACTATTTCACACGCAAATTACTATCGGACAATCTCACTACCAGCCAGTACTGCTTTGTGCTTTGTTTAATCAAATAAGCTTATACTAGAAGATTCTTAACTTGAGAGTCCTGCTTGGGGCTGCCGCTATCGAGTACTCGACAATAATGGCCACTGACGTTATGTTAAAAGAAATACAAATACAACTTTTGCCAGTAGGCTAGTAGGCTATCTTGTTTTGTGCTCGGCATGCAACCGACAATCAAAATACTATACTCTGAAGCGGCTCTTCCTAATAACGGTGTGACAGAAATGACTGGAGGCGATGACCGGAAGTGGAAATTGTAACCGAAAATGGATAGTCTCAAGTACTCGACAACTCGAGTAGTAAAAACTACTCGAGTAGTTTACTAATCGAGTACTCGAGTACTCGCGGCAGCCCAACACGGAATACATCTAATTCGATGCTTATCAGCACGCACAAACTTCGCCGCCCGTTGGCCCTGAAGTTTTGTTCAAGACTTGCGTCGCGATGAAATTCGTGGATGATAATGATGATGACGACGAAAGAATTATTAGATATTAGATATTAGATTTTTCTTATTAGATATTTACATGCAAATGTAATACAGTATGAACAAGCAAAATATGTGAAGGTGTGACGT
>Ga0049105_1000922_pt1 | contig 11802 bp, 7 predicted proteins | sample WorMetvaBAHAMAS1_FD_61260 | JGI IMG/M metagenome (GOLD analysis project Ga0049105, IMG submission 61260) | Worm MetaG Olavius vacuus BAHAMAS.1 | ecosystem: Host-associated > Annelida > Digestive system > Unclassified | place: Germany: Marburg | collected 2013-04-09 | reverse complement strand
ATCATTGAACATTGTAGTAAAGTGCGGAGATAAAACACCGCCTTAACTCACTCCCGATCGCAATCTGAAGATGCGGAGAACCTATAACTTCCAATTAACAAAAACAGCAGAGATATCAAAATAATATTAAAGGCGGATTTGCAATTTCGGAAAGAAAAGGGTTTATCGTGTGTCGCAATCTCTGGCAACCGGAAACCGACGAGCGAAACTAGAGCTCGTTGCTAAAATATCACTTTTTCGTCAAAATTACGATTTTTCAGCCGTGCGACAACGAAGGCAAACACACAGTCTTGCTGTGGACATAAGTCTGTTCGTATGACCGTCTGTCAAACGCATGCATTGTGATGAAAAGAAACAAACTTCTGCCCATATTTTTATGCTGTATCAAAGACTGATCATCCTAGTTTTCCGACAAGAAGAATGCTTGGTGGGGGACGGCCCCTTTTACCTGAAATTTTGGGCCAATTTGACCCCGTTCCTGCAAAAACGACGATTTTTAATCGACAATCGCTCGTAGCGCCTCAGCCGTAACACCTGGCGAAAAAAATTCAATCAACACTAATAGAAAGTCCACTACGCGTTTTTCAATGAGCCTTAGATCAACAGCGTGCGTTGCCCCTAAGCCTCCCAGGGGGCTCAAAAACGCAAAATGTCCGTTTTCCGTCTAAAAGTGCACTTCACTTGAAAAAAATACAGTTTCTTTGTGCGAACAATGTCAGCGAAAAACTTATGCGGCGTTCACTGGCTATCTATCCGTGCAAAAATGATCGGTGGCTGACGTCAAATTGTACCTCAAATTTTGGCCGAAACTGACCCACTCCATTCAAACACGCCGATTTCCGATCGATTCTCTCGTATCGCCTCAGCCGTAACACACAGCGAGAAAAGTCCAATAAACACTAATAGGAAGTGCACTACGAGCTTTCCAATAAGCCTAAGATGAATTACAGCGTACGTTACCCCTAAGTCGCATATTGGCTTTCGATTGGTACCGAAATCGGTGACCTTGAATGACCTTGAACGTATAGCCCTTATATCGCATTATTTCTCCGAATTTGATAGATTAGGCGACCGATTACGTCGTAGTGGTTGAAGATAGATCTATAAGGTTCGGTGCAGAATATCCTCCTCGTTATATTTTGGCCAAAACTGACCCACGCAACAGTCGCACGGTCTCTTTGCGACAGCTGAGTTCTATTTTCACCCAAACATGGAAAGGTAAAAAAATTAAAAAAATCTGAATGAATAAATACTTCGTTACTCAAACGTAACTAAGTTGCGAAAAACAGACGCCGTGGGCGTGATTAGGTGAAATGAAACGTCTTATAACTACATTCTTATTGTTTAATTGTACAACATCAACTCGAGAGGTCTAACTATCACGACTGCCTTTGGATCCGCCCCTGTGAAGATGTGACCTCACTGTGGCTGAGTGGCTGTGAAAAGAATGTAGACGAGCTGTTCTAGCGTTGGCGTTCGCACAGTCGGAATTTGAGACGTTGTACGGCGACAGATGATTGAATCATCATTACGCGATCTTTGTATCATTCGCTGCGTGTCTTGCACTATTCACCGCTCTCTTACTGCAGGCTATACTAATTCATGAGTTAGCCGCACATCGAACATCTGCCCCTGCACTGGCCTTAGTCACGAAATCGCCATCTTGGGCGGTAGTGATATGAAAACGAGGCAGTTGTAAACAGCTGTAAAACGAGATAGTTGTAAAAACAATTATGGCGCACTGCTGTGTGGTGTTTTGCCACTTTTGCACGAACGATTGGCGATATAAGGATGAATATAGAGATAGAACGGGCAATGGGCAAAGAACTGCACTGTCATCAGTTTCCTGCGGACAATGCGCGTTTTAGATTTCAGACCCGTTGCTTCATTTCCAAACCACAGCACACGAGAGGCCAAATTAAGGGCAAATTTCGCACTTTTTGAGGCTCTATAAAATTATGAGAGGGGTGGGCGCAATGTGTGAATCAGTATATAGGGCAATCATTGGCGCTCTGATGCATGTTTTAAAGTTCCGCTATTTTGGTCTATTTCGACACATAAGCTCGTCAAATGAAACTGGGATCGAAAATCGAGGGTGAATTGACCCCTGTAAAATTTAGGGGAGGGTGGGCAAAATGTCTGAGTGAATTTTGCGAGTACAGCCTGAGCCCAAACCTCTGATGGGAGATTAATCTGGGTGTAAAAAAACAACGGTGCATGTCAGCCTTCCGACGTAGTCTACGTCTGGCGACCTTGACTATGCAGTTACTCTCTACAGGCAGCGCAAACGTCGTTCTTCGTAACGCGTTACTTTTTATTTAATGTTTCCGGTTGCAAAAGCCCTGATCTTGAACAACCAAAGGTTACAATGCCAAGCCAGTGCCATTGACAGAAACTCCCAAGACGTGGGGCGCTGTCGCACAGTGCAGCAGTCCGGTCCGCTCAACGGGCGTACAATAAATTTTGTGCCATTGAAAAATGCAACGCACTTTATTGTTGATAAATTCGCCTAAACTCCAAGGCACAATGTCAGCCTAGGCTACTTCTCTAGTATACCGTTCTATATGTAGAACAGAAAAATACATAACGCTACAAACAATGCGTTTCTGCACACATTGGCTGAGTTCTGTGCCTACCACAATCCACCACGTCGACATCGTCGAAGTAAAATACAGATTTATTATCATCTTCATTTATCAGCAGCAGCAGCAGTTACATCATTAAGTTATAGATTTACGGCTACACTTCACTTTTATGTCAATATTAAATGTTCAACAAGACCCATGTAATATTTCCCACTTCATCTCAACACATGTCCCACACTACTTTGGAAAATTTAAAAGATTAATTTTTCTCAAAAACAGTGTATGCGAGCATTATAATCCCCTAAAACAAGACATCGTAACTTCAGAAAATGATGGGTGATTTTTCACTTTAAAAATTCCTTTACTGTAACAATCACAAATAACAGTAATACGTAATCAAGCTGTCGAAACCGCCTTTTGTCCAGTTTTTCTGCGGAAACTGTTTAGAAGTTTGTGTGTACCGTTCATAAAGACTTTCAATTAAAATTTTGTCTTTTTTACTAATAACCATCGTTATCGTCTGATTAACTGTAAACAATCGATGACGTCATATGTGACATCATGAACATGTGCTCAAGAGGAGATGAAGGATAAAGCAAGATTATTTACAAACCACGTATTCTGACAATTGTGCACATGCTGTGGTTTAAAAAAAAGTATTTTAAATTTCTTAAGGGAGTGTGGGACCATTGTTAAGTTGAAGTGGTAAATATTAGATTGGTCATGTGGAAAATTTAATAATTCTCTTTTTAACGGTGTGAAAATCGGTTCACATATGACACCGATTTTGTTCCGGTACTGTCCTGTTTTTATGGACCACGGTGTAATTATGGGCCTGTGGAGATGGGCCCATAGTTGTTTCATTCTTTTATTCCACGGATATCGTCCATATGTTTTCATTATTATCGACAACGTCTCGAAGACAGCAGCGGAATTTGGAATCAGAAACGCGCGGGTGGTATTCTAATTTATAAGTATTATACACGCAGTTGTGCAACGGCATTTAGCGAAATCAGAAGTTAGCATCTGTACTAATGTCATTTTAGCATCTGCACCGGTATCATTTTGTTAATTTCTTGCCTAGAAAAAGTTATCTCCTTCCTTGTGGAAGAATTTTTCTATCGTTAAACAGTTGAACAAGATTACTTGTCAATCGAAGGCGGACCACGCGCGTCCACGATATTTTTTGCTCTGCCACGATGTCCGCCAACCAAGGTCCGCACCGACCAGGGTCTGCCACTCTGGTACCGTCACAGTACGACTTGCTGCTTGTGTGGATAAGCCACCATTGTAGATAGTGTGCTGGTATGATAGTATCCTGTGACCTGACGTCGATCTGATGCGTGACCTTTTTGCCCAAACTTGACCCGACCCAGCTTCTCTGAAGATGTACCTGCGTACAAAAATATTACTGCGCTGCGTTCACTGATGGTAATGAAGTTTTCATGTCCACAGTCACTGCTTATTGGCCCCGTGACCTTGACCTTGACCTTGAGCTGATGATCTTGATATACGAACTTGACCTGACGATTCTGAAGATGCACCTGAAGAATTGCACTGGTTGCCAGTCGCTGAGAGGATCCAGTACAAGCTGTACTTGCTGGTTCACAAGTCGCTTCTGGGACACACGCCCGAATATATCTCAGACCTTCTGACATCGGTTGCCAATATTTCAGGTCGATCTACACGGCGTGCGTCATCGTGTAGCAACCTCGTCGTGACGCAGACACGTCGACGAATTGGCGACAGAGCCTCTTCTGTTGCTGCACTGCGAGCATGGAATAGGCTGCCGACAGAGCTGAAACTGCTGCGATCGATGGACTTGTTTTGTCGTGATTTGAAAACATTTTTGTTTCATTCTGTCTACGAGCACCAGGATACCATTACTCTGTGATGCGCCCTCGGTCTTCTAGTAGGGGACGCAATACAAGCGCCTTAGTTATAGTTACCTGATTAATTACCAAAAATAAACTGTATAAAGTATAAACTGTATATATAAAGCTTTCGAAAGTTAGAGCATTATAAACAGACACACACGGACAGACAGACAGACATACTGACATATGCGAACGAAGGTATTACCGCAGCCGCATTCGCTGTTGATAATGACTGACGGATTTGCTTTGAAAAACTACTGTTTCGTAGACGTTCCAGTAGCTTTCGGTCGACTTGTGACATTTTGCCATTTTGTAATACAGTCATGAACACAGATGCGTGGTCACGAATAGCTTGAAATGTTGGCAAGTCAGAAGCACGAAAGCACCTACCGACACACATCAAGAGACCACACGATCTTTTGTCATCAAACGATGTCGTGTACCGGTTCACAAAAGTTGCGACTGAAGTCTCAGTATCTCACGGCAAATCCATTGTGGATCGAGAAGAAAACATCAAGTTCAGTTGTACGGTTGCACGCTGCGAATGTTGCGGCACGTGCTCACATTTAACTCTTTATAGTAAGTATGAAGGTCAGTAGCAATGTTTTCTGGATTTTTTCGTATCCATCATTTATGTCGTCGTCAGCATCAATTACTCACCTATCTACCGCTGATTGACAGCTGCTCGGTCAGTCCGGTGTTGTCTGCTTGCCATATGGGCGTGTGTATTGACTACGACTTGTCATTTGCATGACATTTTGCCTCCAGTAATCAGCCAGTGCTATGATATGCGTCATCGGGCTCACTCGTATGTACTACCCCAAATGTAACAGTAATCTATATAAGAAATCTTCTATTGATTATTGTTTGTTCAAAGACGTGTAACCATTGCTATGCTATTCGTACTGATGCATGCACGTCTGTTGTGTGTATTTCAATAAATTGATTGATTGATTGATTGATTGATTGATTGATTGATTGGTTGGTTGGTTGGTTGATTTCGGACACGTATGCGACGCAAACGATATCGCAGTGAGTGCTCCACGGCTGTTCACTCCAAATCCTGATCGTTCGTCCTGTATCAGAGACTTCGTGGCAGATGGTGATAATCGCTCTGATACATCTATGTCCCGACACTCCAATAGACCTCGAAATATTTGAGTATTTTTCGTTTAGGTCACTGTAAAATTTCGGATTAGATGAAGCTATATTAGATTAAATTTCTTATCACAAACAACTATACCAGCCGCGCCAAAAGTCACCAGTCGATAAATACTCGCCGTGGAGGCTATGCCGTATGCAAAATTTAAAATTTCATCACGATCCAATGAGAGATTCGTCCGTAAATGCGAACTTGCGCATCTCATTAAGTGTTAAGTTATATCGTAAAAACTCTGATGTGCTTTTTATAATCGACTTCTTCGCTGATAAACATGAAATACGGCGAGCTGTCGATCGTTATGCCTCCACCAATAAACGTTGCTGTGTGACCTTGACCTTTGACCCCATGACCTTGAAAACCTGCACAGCAATTCCACTTACATGGCGAATATTTGTGGCAAGTTTCAGTGAAATACCTCCACTGAGTAAAGAAATATCGTATCACGCGCAATAGCTGTGAATGGACGGACAACAGACGGACGGACGGACGGAGGGCATACCCGAAGACATAACGCCTCTAACGTCTATATTGTTGGCGGCGGAAGCATGAAAACGATAATATGCACTGTTGTCAAGTCGAATTAAACATTATTCCACACTGTTATACACAAACCAGTATAAACGCGGCGTCAGAAAACAATGCAAAGAGTGCATTTTCTACCTTGCAATATTTTTCGAAGAATTTTAACTTACGTTTGGCAATAAGAATGATACTGGTGTACTAGCGACACTGTCAGTGAAACCAAGTACGAGACGTCTTCATCAAAACTTTTTTTGTAGTACGTTTTAGTCATTTTGGTCATAAAAACAATATTGTCATTAGACTTTTCCCTCATGAAGACCTTTTCTGCTAAAAGTAGAAATTTTATTGCGGGTTTTCTGGATGCAGGAAAAAACACAACTGACAACTCATCAGCACACCGAAGTCTTCCTACCTTATAGAAAAACAGAGTCGGTGATTGACGCTGGCAGAATTTAAAAGGTTCAAAATCATCATTTTTGTGTGTTAGCAATAAAAAAACGTTACATATCACACTCAAATTGTTGTCGAATCGCTAAAATTTCAGTCTCCATATGGGTAATCGGAGTTTCTGGCAATAATGGTGCGTTCCGATCGCACAAACGTGTAGGCCTACCTGGTTATAGGAAATCGTGGTCATAGAATTATCCGGTGGCCTTATCAAAATATCGATACTATAAGTTCTAGTTTAGCAAAGAATACTATAAAACAGTAAAATAACGGGGCGACTGAAAACGCGGGAGTGGAAAACGCGGGAGTAGCAAAAATGCAGGGTGGAAATCGCGGGAGTGGAAAATGCGGCACCAGACTGCAGGGGTGGTGCCGCGTTTTCCACTCCCGCGTTTTCCACCCCTGCAGTATGGTGCCGCGATTTCCACCCCTGCAGTATGGTGCCGCGATTTCCACTCCCGCGTTTTCAGCCTCCCCAAAATGACGACTATTTTTAAATGACGAGTCTGAATACTTCGAAAGCAGTCAGAGAGTTAAGGGTTAAATCGGGCGACTGCGACGATGTTAAGATTCAGATTCAGAGTCTGGTTGAAGTCCCGGGAGCCGGGCGCTGCAGCATCTATCCGCTGCAACACACGCCCTCAGCGGCGGCCGTTGATCGCGTCGCATATAACACCTTGCACGTCACGGGAAACTTGAGAAACGGCGAGTCGACCGACGGTCGCAACGGCACCTGCTAATCTCCGGTGATCGCGACATTTTTACACTCTTCACGAGCTGCCGAGGTATGTACGATGTCTGAGCATATTAACAGCGTCATGGACACTTGCTTTTACTCGTATCTCTAAGCATTTTCTCGAGTAGTCATGCTTTTTGGTTTTGTTGTTTAATCGTTAATTTAATGTACTTGGTTATTGTTTTACGACGTCCATTTCAAACTTTTTTTACTTACGATTATTTCTGTTTGAATTTTACGTTACAGTCACATGCACACGGTTTCTTCTCGGTTTTTACTTCCGCCAAAACGTTTGTTCTATCGGTTAGTTGGTTTGTCAATTAGCAGGATTATTTACAGAAAAGTTATTTATTTTATCTTATTTATTTAATAGCAACATAAGGGCCAAGAGGCCGCTTACAATGTGCATACATACACATAATTAACGCGTAAAATTGCTAAAAAATTAAAACATGAAATATACAAATATACAAACAATAATACGAAACTGTTGTTCAATAACTACGTACAACTAACTTTACAATATCGCAGCAACTGCTCAGATGTTAAAGAGGACTTAAAATTAGGCAGGGAATTAAAATAAGTTTCGTGCGAGGATAGTTCGCTTCATATAGACAGAACTCGGTAAGGGTGGCTGTTAGATCCGATGCTGCTTCTACAGGTTGGTAGGTATAGTTGGTATCGGTGGCGGCGGCTAGTTCTGTGAAAATTAGCAATGAAAAAATAAGAAAGTTTTAAGTTAATATTATACCAAATGCAAGTTTATACGTGAAAGAAAAAGTAGATCAGCGCGCAGTCGATTAAATTCCAAACTTTCTATAATCTAAGCTTAATTGTTAACTAAGCGCTAAGAAAATGCTTTCATTACTGGAAGCCGTTTGGTAAATTTGCGTTGCACCGATTCTATGGTCTTGATATCTTTCAAAAGACACGGTTCCAAACTACCGAGCAGTGTTATAGGATTGGTCTAACATACACTTTAAAGGCAGATATGTGACTCCACATTCTTTGACTGGAAACAGCGTAGTAACAGATTAGATCGTTTATGGGTTTTACAAAATACATGATTTATATGCAACGCAAACTTCAAGTTATTATTAACAGAGACACCCAGACCAACAACACTTGAAACAGACTGAATCGCGTGCTCATCAGTAACATACGACTGTTGCTGGAAATGACGAATAGCGAGTCCCACAGTTAGCACACAACATTTCGAGTGGGAGATAGCAAGCTGCCAGACCGACGCTTACTCTGTAAGTTTTGGTGACAAATTTTCATGGCAGAAGTGACCTTGTGACAAAAACCAATCGGATTACGAGGCGATTTTGGATCCACCATGCAGAAAACAAATTAGTATGTGTTGCAGCCGACTCAGTGTGTCTCGCTTCGCTAGGTTTCTTATATGTACAACATATATACATCAGCAGCTAAGCCGATTAGCACAGCGATAGATGATGTGTTCTCTGGCGTCATCGTATTTTGTCGAAAGTATAAACGCCTGAATGCGCGCAAACTTCGCGCTTGACTGGCGTCGTCAGCTTAACTGTTGCATGAAACAGTCGTCACACGTAACGTCACATGCACACACACACACACACACACTCGCGAGCTAATCCTTATTGGGTCTAATGTAGGACCCAGTAGTGTTGGTCTCGTACACACGTGGGACCCAATTGAGCTATGCTGGCGTTTTACATACACAATACACACGAAGTGAAGACCCAATAGATGTAGAAGGATGAGTTAAGACCCTGTAGGGATAGTAATTTGATCTATGAGGTTTGTAGTGATATATTGGCATACTGAGCGTTAAACTATCAAAATCAATGAAAAACCCTATTGGGTCTCAGATCAGGTCCCAATAGGGCCACTAGTTCTGGTAGTGTTGGTCTGGTACACACGTAGGACCCAACAGAGATAGGCTCGAGAAGCACACACACACACACACACACACACACACCTCAGGAATGAGACCGACAAGTAGGGCTATTAGGGTATGAATCCTCAAAATTGCAAATTTAGGCGAGATTTTCGGTTGAAAAAAAAGAAACTGCTCGACGACGGTTACGCGGTCTAACTTAACGTGCCTCCATGTGCACGTTCGTGCTTCTAAATTGAAAAAATGCCTGCAAATGTCGAGTTCCCCGCTCGGACAATTATTGTGCCCACTTTGTGCGTTTTGAACCTAAATTGCCCAGTCTTGTTACCACTCATTTAAAACACAAATGCTCATCTAACAAGAATGCTTTTTCATCTAAGGCAGACCACCCGCGTATTTCCGGTCACGTGACAAGATGGCGGTCGCACCATTTGATCTCCATAGTCGGTGATCTCATGCTGCACGCAAACTTCATGGCTATGTATATCTTCTATAGAACCGGAGTTATTAAACACATTTATTCGCCACTCAGACAGACCGATACACCGTTTAATGCACCATCATTTTGCAACCTGTTGCATTAGAAATACGCGGTTTTTACCAAGATGCTCAAAAAAATCACTGTTACCAATCAATGCAAACTTTTTATCAGTTGGTTAAATATTTTTTGACAAACAGCCGGAATCGGATACATGTTATATGCGACGACACCCTGCATGCGAACATGACACCTCTGACAGTTGAAGATCGAAGTTAATAAAGACTTCGCAAATTGATTGTTGAAAAAACATGATTATTGGGTTTCCAGCGAGACTGTGGAAATGGCATATGCTGTTTGATCTCTTACGAATATTGAGTCTAATACTGGCTTCGCTAAATGGCTGAGTAGTAGCGATCGACGTCGGTCGGAGTGAACTGATTCAAACATCAAGTCGATTAATAACTTAAACTGCAGCCAGGATGGGCAACCAGGTCAATAATTCTTAGGGTTGAAATGTTTGAAATGAAATTTTCCGTTAATTTTGTAATGTTAGATTTTCGCAAACTTATCTTATGTCATGGCAGCTTTGAAAATGTCGCCGGTATTGATGGTTCTTCAGTAGCACCATTACCAGCTGCTAAACAAAGAACATTTAATCACGATATTTAAAATTTACCTATTCTTTATGTTACCAGTTAATTTCTGAGCATTTTGGTGAAAATCGCCCGATTTTATTGCAAATCGATGCAAAATGACGGTGCGTTAAATTGTGTGCGATTTTTTTTCTGGACCCCTCTGTGTTAAAAGTTAAAATTTAGATGTCAGCAAGCACATATTCACAAAACTTACACTGCAGGTTATTAATAGCTACGTAAAATGTAAGCAAACATATGAATTTATATGGCGCTTTGTTATAAACCCTTTATCTCTAAAGCGCTCAGATATGGCCCGTGTGTAAACAGTGGGATTTACGTGCCACCCCAAAACGAACCATACCTGCTTTTACTCCCCAACCGCAAGGCGTCACCGCCTTTTGGCTGGTACTCATTGCGCCTACCCACGAAAGGATAGCCAGGTTGAGTTAACCTGAGTGGCTGGTCACATACCGAGATAAACGTCCCGCACCGGGCCCGGACACGGTCACCCATCCCAGTACTAACTGGGCTCGACGTAGGTTAACTTTGCGTCCGTCGTGCTTAGTTGGTGCACTTTATGACATTTCTCTATAGAGAATCTGTTGATGGCTAATCAATTACTTTTACGTAATGAGCCCCGAAAGCTACCGAATTCGGCGAAATAATGTAAAATGAGGGCCATTATGCCGTTCAAGGTCATTCAAGGTCACCGAATTTGGTACCAGTCGCGAGTCGGAAGCTCATATACGACTTCCTATTAATGAATACTACTGAATGAATACTACTACTCCTATCTTGCACCGTTACCGAGATATATGGCTGATTATTGGTCAAATTTTCGCTAGCGATAGGGAGTCGCTTCACTTTAACGCCCTCGCTGGGGTGATTCCTGCGAATATCTGAATAAACTTTACCTCTCCGAAACTAGAATGATTGTCTTATCTGATGTTGAAGACCACATGGTCGTATGTTTATTCGGCAGTACAAAACACCGGAACGTGACAGACAGACAGACGGACGGACGGACAGCCCGTGACTATGACAGCGGTCTGCATTGCGAGCAATGCGGACGCGTTGTAAAAATGACGCCTTATTCAGATTGTAAGGTCAAGTACAGCAGGACAAATTGAAGTTCCCACAAGAGCGCATATCCATTATGCGTTGTGGAGAGGCGTCGGAAATTCAGTCATGACAGGCACGCGACAAAACGTTCAACAGCGCTGAGAAGCGTCGTTGAACAGCGCTGAGAAGCGTCGTTCAACATCGCTGAGAAGCGTCGTTCAATAGCGCTGAGAAGCGTCGTTCAACAGCGCTGAGAAGCGTCGTTCAACATCGCTGAGAAGCGTCGTTTAACAGCGCTGAGAAGCGTCGTTTAACAGCGCTGAGAAGCGTCGTTCAACAGCGCTGAGAAGCGTCGTTCAACAGCGCTGAGAAGCGTCGTTCAACAGCGCTGAGAAGCGTCGTTCAACAGCGCT
>Ga0049105_1000920_pt1 | contig 11806 bp, 11 predicted proteins | sample WorMetvaBAHAMAS1_FD_61260 | JGI IMG/M metagenome (GOLD analysis project Ga0049105, IMG submission 61260) | Worm MetaG Olavius vacuus BAHAMAS.1 | ecosystem: Host-associated > Annelida > Digestive system > Unclassified | place: Germany: Marburg | collected 2013-04-09 | reverse complement strand
CTGACGATGTTGCGCTTTCGGAATTACAAGTTGCGGTTTTATTGATTTTACATTTGCGCTTTTGTTGAAAACACATTTGCGTTTTCGTGGCAGTTTTTTGCGCTTTCATAGCATGGCCGGCTCCTCGCCAACAAAAGTAAAGTAGATGATGTAAATTCTATTCATAAATACATAGCAGCGACACACTGGCTTTGCATCCATACTATGGCATGTAGGCCTATGCTGGTGTCTGACAGAGGACTATGAAAATGGAAATAAGCGCCGTCCTGTGTCCAAGTGGATCTGGAAAAGACTTTACTTTTACGCTAATGCACAGGAGTATCTGCGTAAAACTACGAGGGGAATTCAAAAAGTTGGTAGCCTGACACAGTTAACTATGAGATACGCACATCATATTTTGTCACTTTAACATGGTTTCCTGCAAGTGAAAGTGAAACACACTTCGTCCAGCGTTTCTCCAAAGCTCTGATTCGTTGTAGAAGAATTGTTGTTCTTAGTTCTCCAACCAACCATTTGCCGTGCAGATAACGTCCTCGTCGTCAGAAAATTGGTATTTTTATAAATTCTTTCAGTTTGTGAAACAAATAGAAGTCATGTGTTTTTTCTTTTCTTTTTTTCTTTTCTTTTATATGATATGCAAGTGTCACTCTGTCGACAGTTGTATAGACCTATTCATGCACGTCTGTTGCTTGATTTTAATAAGGTATCAGTATCAGTATCAGGACAACGCAACTGCTAACATGTCAGCTCAAGCACTGGTTGCCGTCCAAAATGCCGGCTTTGAACTACTCCGTCACCCACCGTGTTCGCCATTCGTATCCGCATTGCACGGCAAATGGCTGGCTTGAAGACCAAGAACAACAATTCTTCTACAACGGAATCAGAGCTTTAGAGAAACGCTGGACCAAGTGCATTTCAATTGCAGGAAACTATGTTAAAAAGTGACAAATTGTGATATGCGTATCTCGTAGTTAACCGTGTCAAGCTAGGAACTTTTGAACGCCCCTCGTACATGGCTTCAATCAATTGATTCTCGACCAAAGATGACATCATTTTGTTAATTTCAATAGAATTATAGCTGAGATGGTATAGTTTTCACTATGTATATTAGTTCATTGCATGGTTTCCGACTGATGACCGAGCATAATGTGAACGCAGCAATCACAAGCAATCGTTTCGTTTTTCTGGAACCAAATGTTATCTGAATCAGTTACCGACCGAAACTGGATTTCTTATTTCGGCCGAAATAAACGACGTCGAAACTAAGCGAAGTGATTCTTTAGAAGTGACTAAGGTGATTGTTAACAGCTAAAACCGGCGTATGTGCTGTTCCAAAGTGAACACCGTGAGAGCTGTGACTGCTAATCAGAGCGTGAAACAGGTACGATTAATCAGGCAGTCCAGTGATACGTACGTCGCGTTCAGTAACGATGACGTCGACCACGCTGCCGACGACCGTGATGAAATCAAACACGTTCCACGAGTCACGGAAGTAATTCTGTTCCGGCAAACAATTCGGTTACTACCCGTCCGACCGTTAAACAACAACAGTTACTACAGGTAAAGGTAAAGTTAAAGACCTGAACACACCCTCGGAATTGCGGCTTTTCGTCACGTTAACGGACAACTGGATCCACGGTACTGCATGCAGACATACCACTGTTTCAGTCAGTCGACTAAGTTTTCTCCGCGTTTCTCGCACTAGGTAAGCTATTCATTTTCTTTCCTGTTGAAGGCAAAAGGCTTAGTTGCCACAAAACATATTGCGAGCACGGCTTGATTATTACTGCTCAATATTTTGCATGACGAATCAGCAGAAAATCTATTCAGACCTTTAAAACTTTGACATTCTGTATTTAATAAGCGTGGTGTACAAGAGCATCTGCAGCATTACAGTAGTGAAGTGACGATTTTCACAGAACATAGTTTACTAAACCGGTTTTTGATGGTTCTTTGTGTGAACTGATTCAACAAAATGAAAACGAAGATTAATAATCATACGATAAGGCGCCGTAACGTGGCGACAGTGGCGCTGAAAGAGCCAACGAGACAACGTAAAATGCCGGTTAATTGTCGACGTTTAACATTAATGATCGAAGTAACGTGCATGTTTACCCTCAAACCGAAGCCAAAGATCTTCAACATGCATTCGATAGAGAACAGAATGGTGAGCGCGGTGTTGATATTTCGTGTGATGTCCTCGTACAATTGCGTCTCCTCGTTCTGGTACGGAGTAAACCGCTGCATGCAGCAACACGCTTCTGTTTAGTGGTGATCCGCGAACTGAGTTTAAAGCTGAATAGTTTTTCTCACAATAATGCCGATATGTACTGAATTAGTACAAATATTGTCTGCATATTGTTTACGCCAGTTAACAGCACTTACTTTTCCTTCTTCTCTGCCAGATTTTTATTCTAGTGAATATAGATTTTCAATAAAAAAAAGTTAAAAATTATAGACCATATACTGTCCATAATGTGACTGTGAGCGAGTAGGCCTAAACGATGGAGATGGACGACGCACGACGATGGAGAAAGTCAGTCACAGCAACTATGGCGAATAAAGATGATGAAACAGGAATGTGTAACTGATGTAATATGCCAAGAAGACAGCTTAACGACAATGGCTGTGACAGAGTAACAATGAGAGTACCTTCATCATGAGTATGATGGTGTTCATGGCGATCATGACCATGATGAAGTATTCGAACGGCGTGGAGACGACAAGTTTCCAGACGCGAAACTTGGTCGAGTTCTTGTTCTTGGGCATGTAGCGACACGCCGGCTTCGCGTTGATCGCGAAATCAATGCATTGTTTCTGCATTGTAAGCAGACAAGACAGTATGTACATCGCTTCTAGCTGACCTCCACGGCTTACATTGACCTTTATTAAGGCAGCAATACTAAACTGCACACAAACATTTATTGATTGCTACTGATTTTGCTCGTGTTTGCTTAGCTGTATCGTGTTTACTTAGTCTGTATTATTAGTGTCTGTATTGTACTTCTGTTTATATGCTTATGTTATTGTAGTATCATATATCACGCGTTTGACGTGATTGTTCTATACATTACAATGATAAATAACACAGATACGGACAATAAAACACAGAAGAGTTTAGGCGCAAGATCAAACATTATAAAATGTTAGCAGTCCAATAAGGCAAACAACTTGTCAACTCAAAACCAATCTGAACCATGTTACCTGCAAACTGCTGATCTACAAGACTACGAACGTTCACGCTAGCTAACCGTTAGGCCTACAGTTTTAACCATACTTTAAAGATTCAGCAAATGTCTGATAAATTAACAATTAAGCTACGATTACAATTATGAAATCTGCAGTGTCCACTCTACTAAATGCCCGGAAGCTCTAAAGAGATGACCAGCAATTCATTTGTTTAACCGTCACTAATAAGTGCAGAAATGAATACAAGCAGTGGATTCCCGGTTCCCGTGTTTACACCAAGACACGATTTCTTACGAATAATGAATGAATATTAAGCAACAACACAAGAAAGCGACGCAATTACATAAATCAGTGGATACAAATCAAGAGTATCTAACAGAAAGTGGTAAGGCAATGAAAAGGCTTTTTCCGCTAACATGTTCTGGCAGCCTTAGGGCTAAACCTGGTTGTTGTGGCTGTCCTGCGTGACAGTGTATAGGCACTATATATGGCTATATAGTCGCTGTCAAGCGTGACAGATTGTTGTGATGGTTGAGCGTTCTGTCTTAACTACAATAAACGAAGATGTTATGTTATGGAATGTGACAAAGCTGCTGCCTTAGTTACCAGCTTATGAGAATAGACGGAAGTAGGCTATAGCAACATTAGTTCACCTGGTTCTTGTCCAGCTCATGATCGACCAGCTCGTTCTCGCCCTGCTCCTGAAACGTGATGATGATGAGAGCGACGAAGATGTTGATGAAGAAGAACGGGAAGACGATGAAGTAGACGATGTAGAAGATGGCCATCTCAATGCGGAATCCGGGCTGTGGACCGCGGTTCTCATACGTGGCGTCAATTGAGTGCTGCAGAACTCTACACACAGCGAGAAACGTCAAGCGTCATGTTAGCTTTTATATACTGTAGTGTATATGCACCATGTAGTCCTGTGACGGTCTGTTGTTGTAAATTGGTAGAAAAGTAAGAGTCGGACTACTTTTGCATCACGAAACCTAACACTTTGTAGTTGTAATACAGTAAGCATTTCATTTGTTTATTAAAACGGAAAATCTAAGTTTACATTGCATCCGAAACTTCCAATTACAATAGCTTGACAATACTGACGTCACACTAGATTTTACTGGCAACTGCTTTACTTCTGAAATGACAACGCTGCCAGGTATACTACAAGGTAACGGTGAAAGTTGATGGCTTCCTGTGAACTAATTCAAGGAAAGAGATGATAGTTGGTTACACACTGGGGCGTTCCACTTTGGCATGTCCTCTAGTAGGCTAACACTTAAATTTTTTGCTGGTCCTTGTCCATCTCCGTGACATAGTCTGCAGGCAATTGTAGCTTTAACCAGTGGTTAAAGTGTAATACGCAAGCGAACGCTGTCCCCACACCTCCAATTAATAGCTCAAAGCGTTTCGCCACCTCAGATTGTTACAGTGCTAAGAAAGGCACGCGACCACGGAAAGGGGCCCAGACCTGAACGTACAGTTCCCTAACTCTGATTTTGTTTGCACTTTGACCACTGGCTTTAACAAGTGGAATCAGAAAATTTTACAGAGAGTTTCTTACTTATCTCAAGAGTACGAGTATTTATAGCAGTACACGAGGAATCTTATATTTTGACACAAAATGGGAATATCACATGCATCGACAACACAAATTCTATTTTTGGAAAGGCGTGCTAACTCGGCCTCTACATGTAGATTCACAACTAATGTACATACACAGATGTGGTGTTTATTGGACAACGTGTAATCATGCAACGAGTGAAACAACGCCAGACGACTTACGCGGGCCAGCCTTCACCAGTTTGTACAGCAAACAGGGTCAGCATCGCGGAAAACACGTTATCATAGCCAAACTCCCAACTGTCCCAGACTCTCTGATTCACCTTCGGCGGCTTGTGAGCGTCCGTGTATTCGAAGTACTCGCCTCTAAAATCACAAAAACAACGATTCATACACTCACCAGCATCAGTTCTCGCGGAGTGCTAAAGTTGTGAGTTAGTAAGAAAGAAAACTTATGCACGGCGGTGCTTAAAACAAAAGATCACTACATATGGTACGTGTGCGTTGCGTGTCGTACGAGAAACGGGATAAAATTACACGTCCGTGATGCGGCGGCGTCGGCTGCGATGACTCAGTGTGTAAGCTCTATAGTAGAAAAACCGACTCATTTACCAAGACCTTATGTGTACTGATACTGATGCACTGTCTAACAACAGAACGCCGAAAAGTAATGTGCTAAAAATCTTGGAAATCGTACCTAAATGAGCCTTCTCTACAAGGAGTAATGTAGAGGAAGCGTATGCGTTCAATAAAACAAAGAGTGATATTTTAGTTTCAACAGTTTGCCATCTGCTCTATGCTACTACAGCCTGTCGCGGTAAACGTTTGAGTGGAGGCTAACAACTTCTCTTTTTGGAGAGTAAAGAACATAATCCGGCGCTATGTGGCGGCGTTTCTGTGATTTTGGCGTCGTTTATAAATTAAATAAATAATTAATTAATTAATTAATTAATTAATGTTCTCATTAAATAACTTACTTCTTGTATACAATGATATGTTAGTAATAAAAACAAAAAGTATTTTTGCAAGACTCAAAGAAATAATCATTGACATATTGCCGTAAAAGTAGCACAAGTTTGTTGTAGAAATGTGACAAAGCGAGTATCGTGACTTCGGAATCATACTATCTATGACATTCCAACTCTTTCACCCTTGAGTTTTTCTTTGTGGATTGCATGTGCAATGTAATGGCTGAACAGAAGAACAGTAAACATTAGTAACTGAAACATTCGTACCGGCGAACAAACCATACAAAATAAAACAAGAACTAAAACTGATCTTTTACAAAAATGAAACCAAATAAGAACTGATTACTTTAGCAGTAAATGAAAACTTAGAAACTAATTGTTTTATCAAAGCTACAGTTTCACTGCTTGTACTTTGTGTTGCTGCTGTCCAGTGTGGCAGTGTGTGAGACAGGCTGTTCGGTGTATTTGCATGTGTTATATGCTTGTAAGGTTGAGCGTGTATCTTAACCATATTAAAGGAACGATTATTATTATTATTATTATTATTATTATTATTATTACATCGCCGACGACGATAACGCAACGACAAAGTTTGTGTTGCCGTTCCGACCTGCAAGTTTCTTTCGTGTTTTTCGAGTCGTCGTTGCAGTGGAAAAAGCGTCCCTTGAAGAGCTGGACCGCGATGACGGCGAAGATAAAGTGAAAGAGCATGTAGACGACCATGATGTTGATAACATTCTTGAGCGAGTTGACGACGCAGTCGAACACAGCCTTGAGACAACACAAACCAATTCACCCACCGTCACAGTGCGACACGCGCCAGCTGACAGGCGATACGCCTACGCTGGTCTACGACAAGTTACAATTTAAATCGATTTTGCTGCAATTACTTGCAACTGCGCTACGTCGTCTCATAACATACTCGTAGCGAACTATTATCGTATTCATACTGCACTTGTGAACACTGTGAACACAGCATTAAACTTTAGAGTCTCTTTATGGGCCACTGACAGGTAAAAATTAACTACTTCCGTCAAGGAGGTTATGTGTTTGCTTCGGTTTGTTTCTTTGTTGGTTGGTTTGCCTCTGCTGAGTAAGATTACATCAAAACATGGATCAATAATTGTTTTCATTCCATTAGAAAACTGACTGAAAAAAACACAAGCCGTCGAACTGTGATAGGCAAGCTACCTTTAGTTTGGGAACTCGGTTGATGGTTTTCAGCGGTCGCAACACTCGCAACACTCTCAGCGACTTTATCGACGTCAGGTTCTTTCCAGCGCCACTCGATGCCGCTTTGCCATTACTGCCGTCCGAACTGACACAGAAATCAGCGACATTCCACTGATAACTTATACTACAACATCTTACAACATTCATTCTATTCTGCCCATTGTTGATCTCTTGCGGTCCGCCGCAATCATTTCGCCAGAAAACAACAAGAATAAATACTCTACAGTCTACTTACTTAATGACGTCCTGTATGCGTCATATTGCACGTCACGAAATTTCACTTCTCATAGAGTTACTTAAAATTAAATATGCTCCGTTCTGAAAATAAATTTTTGATAATAAACCCGTGGTAATGTTAAAGACTTTTTTTGCCAGAAAAAATGATAATAAATTTTTCAATGAGAATCGGAAAAGACAAACACTGAACCATTTTCTGCGAAAGTCGCGAACAACCGGTCCAGTCGAACGCTCTCTGGGAAGCGGTCGGCCACGGTCGTCCCCAACTGTAAATAATTGCCGCAGTTTAATTATGACATAAGATGTGACTCAGGTATGATGTTATCACGCCATTACGTAAGTAGGATACATTGTAGAGTATGCATTCCTGTTTCAACATGTACAAGAAGCGTAACAAACGCTTAAGAAACACCAGAGTTATAGTCAAAAACAAATTGGCACGTTTCTATGGCTCACGGTGTAGACATATTTTTATGATTATCAGTCCATAAACAATCGGCAGTGAGCCACATCGTTATTCGTATTTCGTAGTCATTCGCACTTGTGCTTTTTTTCTGACGACATGACACATTATTGCGGTGAACCGCAAGAGATCGCCAACGGACAGAATGAATATTGTAGGAGTGTTGTAATTGGTTGTCGTCTTTTTATAAGCCCGCTGGGTTAATTAGCTGAGTAGTTATTAACGCAACTAACCGCAGCGGATCGTCACGATCTCATATAACCGTGTGTGGTCACTTCTTCATCTTGGTCGACAACAGCTGTACCATATCCGCAATGACGTGCGCTATCATCCGCTCTGGTTGTCATTAAAAAGGTGATCAGCTGATTCTCTGTTTCAAAGGCTTCTCACAAAAGAGCAAATGCTAATGAGTGCAGGTTAAATGGAATTCGATATTTTAAAAAAATAATCCAAATTGACTCACATTTGCCGGGAATAATTTTAACACTTCACTGAGTCCAGTTTTCTTAACCACAATAGTTATACAAGCAGTGTGATAAAGAACAAAGTGCGTACACAAAAGCGAAGGCGACAAGAGCGCAAATGACGACCAACGCGTCGAGAATGTTCCACAAGTCTCGACAGTAAGCGCCCGGGTGAAATAAGATCCCACGATCGACGACCTGCAGCAAGCCAACAAACAATGATTGCTTGCCAGCAACATTCAACATGTCGTCATCGCCATAATTCTCGTTATCAGTTCTTGAACGAGTCAGCCTCGACGCTACGCCGTCGAAATGTATTCTTCCGCCGCATACACACATTTGTACGGACGGCCGTAATTCGATCGTATCTCTCAGCCAGAAAAGTGAATCTGGTTTCATTAAAATTCATCTATTACGTCACACGCAAAATTTTCTTGACCTCGCTATGAAGTTGACCTTTTCTGATCTTAAAATCCTTTTCAGCAAGGCCCACTCAGTACCCTTATTTTTTGTAGATATGAACCCCTTAAAATGCAATTAGGGTATGCCAAGGTAAGCCTAAGGTCAATATTAGCTGATATGTGCTGGAAAGACGGGTTGACAGAGTTGCTGTATAACAGATAACGCGTTGGCATATATGACGCGTCGCGCGCGGTAAAAACGGCTTGAAATTGTCAACGAAGAACTGTTCGTACCTTGAGCACGAGTTCGACGGTGAAGACACCAGTGAAGACGTAGTCGAAGTAGTTGAGGATGGTGTTGCGGATGGAGCCCTCGTGGACGGGATCTTCAGCTGCCAGAGCAATGCTGCTGGCGCAGATGACGATCATGATGAACAGATCAAAGTAGCGAAGGTTTACCACGAAGTGACAGAACCGTCGAATTCTTTATACGAACAAAACGATCAGAACACCTTCATTTGTAGATAACTTCAACATTCTAACACACTGCAAATACCATTTCACGATGAAAGGACTAGTCAGTGAACGTAGTTGCAAGTTGTGACGATGAAAATAAGATGTTTACGATATTTACGGATTAGTAGGTCCAAACAGGAACATAGAGCTGTAAGGCAGCATCGGTTTGGGGGTGCCTTCAAATCCACCGTCCTCCTCTTCATCTTCATCATCTTTATCTCCGCTACCTGGCGGCCAATCAACATGCAGCAAAGCATGATAAAGCGATTATCGGCAACTAAATGTTTCGGCGCACACACACACACACAGCGAAATTGGTTCAAAACTTTACACTTATATAAAGACGTCGAACAATTTGTATGCAAAACGAAGCAAATGCGTTGAGAACAACCTTCGCTTGCTTTGTCTTCAGCGCCAGTTGCAGATTTTCCGTTGCTAACATAAATAAATACAGCAACAACATTCAGACAACGCTACCTCAGATATCACGACAAAGTGTAGTTTTTCATATACGTCAAACACAACGCTCTGTATGCTACGACTTTGGTCATTAGCCAATGCAGCAGGCCTACGATACGATAAGAATACGATATCTCAGACGAGCAGTCAGTGGTTAAAGTGTAAAATCCGAGCTGGGGGAACGGTACATACAGGTCTGGGCCACCTGTCCATGATCGTGTGACTTTCCCTAGCACTGTAACAATCTAAAGTGGGGAATGCTTTGAGCCACAAACTGGAAGTGAGGGAACGGAGTTCCCTTGCGACCTATTACACTTTAACTACTGACGAGTGCACGGCTTTGTTACATATTGTTATATACAGTGCTAACGAAAAGCACATGACGGGTTCAATATACTCGAAATAAGTACAACTGTTCGCAACTAAAGAACTCTGTATTGTAACATAATCGATGTGTGATGTTCGAAGAACTTACAGGTTGAAGTTCAGAGGTTTTTGGTCTTGTCCGTTGGCAGTAGTTGGAAAATAGATGTTGATGGAGGCCGGATCAAAATAGCCGGGAATTGTAGACGGCTGTTTTGCTGCCATTTCTTCTTCCTTTTTCTCCTGAAACGTGTTGACAACGTGTGTAAGATGGGACTTGGCGTTACAATAAAAATCGTTGACAGAAACACGCATTTATTTATAGTACCTCTAACACGGCAGTAGCAGAGATTAATCTAACAGCACAGAAATGTAGCCGACCGTTACAATGAAATAACTGCCGTTCGTACGGAACAATTTATTTTTATATTTATATTATACGTTTTAATCACATTACCTACTTTGCTACGAATGCAAGCATGCTATGAACGGGGATAAGATTCGTGAGGAAAGGCGCCACGCACCTGCAGTCTACGCATGTCAGATGGAATCATCCTGGAATGTCAGGTGTGATTTATTCCCGATGAAGATAAAGACATCTCCGGCACTTCCTAAAATGGGGAATGTTCTTTACCCCGGGAATCTGGGCCAATGTATTATGCTATTTATGGATATACAAGGTTGACGTAATTCATGGACGTGATGTGATGCAATTCAAACTAACGCAACCAAACCGACGAAAGCACATCATATGATCGGAACTCACTTACAAACGATTAAGACTGCAAACAAAAATAAGTAAATGTATAGTTTCATTATTCGCTTTATCTCCGTGTTACTACTATTTATTATTGTCCATTTTACCGAACAGAAGACTGAAAGTGATTGCTGAAAAGTTGCTGGTGTCACCTTTTCTCTTTGCTCTGCCGCTTGTTCCTCTGCCGCCGTCAACTCCTGCGCGTTGGCCAAGTTGTCGACGGCAATGGCGAGAAATACGTTCAGCAAAGTATCTTAGTACACGAGACGGTTAAGTACGGCATCAACAGGGTAGACAGAATTAATAATTAATAGCCTATTTCTGATATCTTAAATAGCTATTAATATTCGACATAAATACAAATTTCACACGTATTTTCATTTCGAAACAAAAAGCCTCAACATATTATTGGTAAACTTCAACAAATACAGAATGCACCAGGAATAACAGTAGTATGACGTCTTAAAGTGTTGAACAGTCTATCATAGTGGCATAATTATATTTTATGTGTCCTCGACAAAAATTTGATTCAGGGCGGGCCGCTCCAAGTAACGTTACTGCACTTTTTTCATCCCAAAGTATTACAGCCTACTTTTCTATTACGCAAACTCAGAATAACAGAATTGCAACAACAACAACAATAATAACAAGACGGGCTTCTCACCTAAGGCAGACCACCCGCGAATGCGTGTATTTCCGGTCACGTGACAAAAATGGCGGTCGCACCATTCGATCTGCCTTAGCCAGAAACCTTATGCTGCGCGCAAACTTCACGGCCGATTGAAGTTTTACATTAAAGGAGTAGGGAATTTCGCGTTTTTTGCTGTTGTGATCTTGACCTTGATGATCTTCATATATGAACTTGAACTTGACCCAAATCTTCTGAAAGCGTATCCGCAGACCAAAAAATAGTTCAAACGTTGGATATAAAGCGACTTGTAAACTACACATTGTACAGGTGCTAAGTACCTTAGAACATGTCACGTGTATTCTAGGAGCTACAGGGTACAGGATTTACAAGTACTCTATTGAGAAAAGGCCAAAGTATGACAAAACTGGCATGGTGTATATAAAAAAGTGAAATGCAGTAACGCGAAACAACTGCATGTATTTCACCGATTTCACCGATTTCACCGATTTTACCGAAGCCAGCAACGTCGAAGACACAGCTGGCATAATAATAATAATAATAA
>Ga0049105_1000919_pt1 | contig 11829 bp, 8 predicted proteins | sample WorMetvaBAHAMAS1_FD_61260 | JGI IMG/M metagenome (GOLD analysis project Ga0049105, IMG submission 61260) | Worm MetaG Olavius vacuus BAHAMAS.1 | ecosystem: Host-associated > Annelida > Digestive system > Unclassified | place: Germany: Marburg | collected 2013-04-09 | reverse complement strand
ATACGACTTTAAAAGATCGACAGTGACCATCTCAGAGTTTGAAGCCTTAGATTTAGAGTAAATACAATTAAAAGTACGATAAAACTTAGATCTAAGATGCTCAACTGAAAATTTCAAAAAACAGTCCAGCAGAGACATGAACACCTAGATATTTGAGTTCTTTAACATACATAATATCTTTATTGTGTTTTGTATTTGATGTACATGTGTATTGTAAAGTGTCTCCACATGTATTTCATGCATATCAATGTAAGTGGCCGATCGGTCTTTTTGTTTAATAAATAAATTGAAAAAAAACTGCTCGACCGCTGTTCGACGATGGTTCCTACGTAACGACCTACATCTAAACGCAGACAAGTCTGAGGTCGTCATTCTTGACATTGCATCTCAGCTCCGGTCGGCTGCTAATATCCGCGAAGTCGAGGTGGTTAGCAGCAGGCTGCAGGTTGCGCCAAAGACGAAGTCACTCGGCGTAACGATCGACTGGCATCTGCGATTCGACTGTCACGCCAAGGAGGTAGTGAAGGCGTGCAACTACCATACACGCGCCCTGTGTCACGTGCGTACTGTGCTAACCGACGACTTGGCTCAGACAGCAGCGTGCAGTATCGTCGGTTCCAGGTTGGACTACTGTAAGCCATGTTCTACGGTGCACCAGCTGCGACTTTCGATGTACTTCAGCGAGCGCAGAACAATCTTAGCCAGAGTCGTCTGCCACCGAGAAGGTTGAACCGACGCCAGACCACTTTCAGGTCACTCCACCGGCTGTCAGTCAAGCATTGGGTGACATACAAGATGGCGGCGCTGACGTTCAAGACGATGTCCTCCTCAACGCCAGCGTACTTGAATGACCCGATCCAGACAGCTGTTCTAGTTCGTCCTCTGCGGTCATCCGACGCCCCGCTGCTGAACGTCCCAAGAACGCGAACTGAGTTCGCGCGTCGGTCTTTTTCGGTCGCGACTCCGCACACGTGGCTGCTCAGACAGTCTTAACCTGATGCCACCAGCGCCTCTGTATCTACGGACTTTATGGCGCTATACAAATGCTGTTATTATTAAAATATCAAATTGAAATTAATTAATTAATTAATTAAATTATTAAAATATCTAAACGAAAAGCGACTAACTGTAAATTACCTTAGTTGATATCAGATCTTTTTGTTACAAGCTATGTTGTTACGCCATGTTCAAATTGCACTAAGGAAAACTAAATTAGAACTCATCTTGTTCGAGAGTGGTGCGCTGTATGGCCACATGAATGTTCCACCACTGGTGAACATTGTATTAAACTGCACAAAGCACTAGCTGCAGGTACAGCCAGTGACATCAGTAATACTTTGTGTAGTGTAGCTTTGACAGAGCCATTGACTGTACAACAGTACTCCGGCCGTAAAGCAGACATTGATACACTGTAGGGGCTAGGAACAGTAAATAAATAACAAGTTGAGAAAATACATACTCAACGTCTACGGAATTGATATTTTGTTAAACGCAGTGTCCCAATGCAAGACGTAATACGTGACGGCATCATGGTCTATAGTGTGCCACGTCCGAGTCCGAATCATCATCGTTCGAGTACGAGGAGTTTTGAAAACATAAATGAATGAATGAATTATTTATTTTGCCAAGCACAGACACAGTGGAGAGATAATAGGAACAGTATGTCAGTATGACAGGAACAGAAAGGCAGCGGAAGCTGCTCTTACACTCGTCATTAAAAACAATCAAATAAATCAGCACACAAACACAAAATTAACTAGAAATACGTTCTGCGCAACGTGCCCCATAGCCAAGTCTACAGTGATCGAACTGTTCCTATAATTATGGCCGGATGCACTGTGCATGCACGAAACGGTCATATTTCCGCTTTCGCTCTTAAATCTGACGTTACCGTCGTGTTCTTCGAACCAGATGTCCTGTAAGACGCGAAAAATTTCGGCGATTCGAGTACATTTAAGGCATATAGAAGATTACTTCATATTTGCATGTATTTTCAGGTTACTTTTGGGGGTTTGGTTTAACGTACAGTTCTTACGTCTGTGCCAATTTTGGCGAAATGCGACTGTGAGAGTGCTCGCAGATGGATACACAGACTGAGAGTCGCAAACCGATTTTATAATCTGTCCCATGCTATATGCTATAGCTATGGGACAGATTATAACGAGAAGTGGAACACACACGCAATAATGCACACACGAAACTGTACACACACATACATATTTATCTCCGAATTTCAGCAAAACTTGACTGTTGATGTCAGGGTGCAATCAGTGGTATGACAGGTGGTTTCATAGTTACACTGTGGATCAGTATTGGAGGACGCTTTTACGCTCCGCCGACACCGACACTTCCAGTTGGGACTTGTCAAGACAACGCCACCGTCATCCTCCCGCTGCTGAACACTAACACGTAAATCCGTTTGGCCTTATCTTTTACCGTGCTTTTGCTTCTATTATGGTGGGTGAAATCTTGAGTAAGCTTAGAGTTATTGCAAGCAAACCTCGCAACATTTCCATACCTGCAGATGTAACCAGTGAAATTAATTGTGGACCATTCAGTCAAAGCCCACTACTCCACTAACTAACGTTTAACGTACAGCTGTGTATCATTAAAGAAAGCATCATGTGATGAATCCTATACAAGCATAATGTATAAGCTAGAAAGCCGTCGTTGATGTGGCTAGAGTCAATTATTAGAACTTCGCCGTTAAAACCGTCAGCTTCAGGCAACTGTACCGAATGAAATATAAGGTTGCGTTGGATCAAAAATAATAACTTAATAGTAAAATAATAGTTTTAAAATGAAGTAAATTCAGGTTGCTGCTAACAACAGAGACATACTATATTACTTCTTGTTGTTGTCTGTGCACCTGTCTAATGTGGTTTTGCTGTAAGTGTAGGACAGTGTACGACTCGCCGCTGCTCGAGTTATACAAAGTGTCATACGCGTGGTACGGTCTTATTAGCCTCAGCAGCTGCATCGTTATCGGTGTCGTCGTATCTGCACTCACAGGAGGATGTAGAAGATGTGAGTGCAACAATTGCCGGCTGGCGATAAAATTTAGCGTATAAACGAAAATTAGTGGTTGCCTGTAGAGTACAGAATGCAATGTCGAAAGCTGAAATTTGAATGTCGAGAGATTTCTGAAAACATTCAGTTAAAGCCCATTACTCCTACTGTCGATAGAGATAAATTAGTGAGTGATTATTACTATTAGCGTTGGTGGTTGTTGCGGCCATTGCGGTAAACTGATTATGTCTTAATGTGGTGTGGATAAGATCCGAAAAATACAGAAATTAGGATAGAAAACAGATACCACAAAAGTCGATTGTTGTCTAGGTCCAAAAATGTCAGCTGATAATGGGAAGAAAGACGAACAAAACACGAGAAAAGTCATTACGATTTGAAGGAGGTACAGCGTAAACCTAACAGCAGTGCGATGAATGAGGAATTGTTGTGTATGTGTACAGGGAGAATGATGAATGTAGACACGTCAGTGATGCGTACCTGCAGCTGTTGTAACTGCTACACACCATCATCGGCACGTTCAGCCTGCAGCGCTGAACACAAGGTATAATTATTCTATGTTATATCTATAACTTTCGCAAGCCTTGACGTTGGCAGTTTATTTTCGCTCATCCGGTTTATTTTCACTGAATACAGGTTAAGTTCGTATATGAAGGTCTTCGTTCAGGGTCACTATGTGAATTTAGTTCAAGATCACAGGAGTAAGAATGGTCCAAAATCCCTATTTATGCAATGTAAAACTTCGATAGGCAATAACTCCGGTTCTATCAAATATGAAGCCACGAAGTGTACGTGCAGCATGGGGTTTTCGACTATAGCGGATCGAATGATGTGACCGCCAACTTTGTCACGTGACCAGAAAGTGACCATAAGTAACTACTTAATCCACTCATTCGCCGGAGGTCAGCCTGTTAGATTAGAAGGCAATCTTATGCTATATTATGAATTTATTTTGTAATAAACGTAATGTGATGTAATCGTGTAACATAAATGAAATATTATATTGCTGCATTTAATGTTACGCGGCGATTCTTCATTAGCGTCTCTGAAAAGAAAAACACGCAATTTTTAAAATAAAAATCTGCTTTTGTATTTTTGCGTTGTCAGCTTTAGAATATACCGAACATGCATATTATATTTAACCGATGACTCGATTTAAGCAATACTCTGAATGTACTTAAGTAATCTGTAATTATGTTTGATCGAGAAGAAACTTTTATTTTTATGGTACAGTTGTCAGCAACTGACGGTGTCAACTGCGAAGTACCAATGATTGTCCCTACCGACGTCAACGACGATGTTATACAGGTATGCATCGCATCAAATGACAGGTATGATGGTGTATAGCCGCTTCCGATGTTTCGCCGAGTCTCATTTCAGCAGTTTCGCTACATAATTTACATATTACACTGTCTTTTTGTTCTGTTTGTATCCAGGCGTGTGACAGAGATCAGACATCGTCGTTAGTAAAACAACACACCTCTGACGAAACATCCGTGTAGATTGAAGTCTCAGCGAACTTCAGCAACTGTAGTCTACAGTGAACAGAGAGTAGAGTTTGACATACCGACTGTTATTGGTTTGTGTATAAGTTGCGTTCTGACAACTTTTATTAAAGATGATGATGATGATGACGATGATGATGTTTTATTTATTTATTTATTTATTTATTTATGTATTTATTTATTTGCAGAATTTAGGATGCAACACTACAACAGCAAAAGCAAAGTACACAAAACAAAATATGCATACATGGTTACTAAAGGACAAATGTGTCGCCACTTACATAGCACCAATAAAATAAAAAATGCATCTAATTAATACAATGTCGTACACGGTATTATATGAAGGCGAGTGGGGATACTAGAATTAATCGAACGAGTAGTTTAAGTAAGGAGAGAAATCGGTTTTTATTAGTGTACACTTAAAGCGCTTTGAAGAGCTGAATTCAACAACATCAGGGTTGAGCTTGTTTCATGGGTTCTATAACATGGTTTGAAATGAAATATTTTATTGCATTTATAGAACTGAAAGGAACCTACAATTTGTATGAATGGCCGCGAGTTGTATTAACAGAACTAAGAGTGAAAAACTCCTCACATTTCGAGCATGTCAAACCAAACACAATCTTGTAACAAGTAACGAGATCAATAATCAAGCGTCTGGACTCTAACGAACACAGACCAAATTTTTGCAGCCGCTGCCAGGGAGACGTTTGGTGAACCTTCGTTGTAGTCGCTCAGGTGCTGTAGTGATGTCAGTGATATCGCGTGGTAGAATTATATTGAAGAATCGGCCTAACATAAGTCATAAATGCACGTGTAAGTATTTCAAGATCACGAGTTCAATCCAATCCAATCCAATTCACGCGCTCCAGCGCTCACATGTGACTAGCCTCAAGACAATCATGTAGTGTTCAAACAGAAATGTCTACAACTGGCGTCTGAACGGACTGTGTTCCGTTAAGTCCTGAAGCTCGGCAGGCAACGCATTCCATGCTTTGGGTCCGGCATGCGAAAAGCAACGTTCGCCGAACTTAAGTCGGCTAGTGAGAGGTTCATAGTGATTTGTATCAGATCGAAGTCGCTTCAGGAACTGCAAATGATCTGAGCAACAACTGACAACACTGGCCAGCAGCACTAACAATATTAGCAATATGTGATGAGTTATTAAGACTGGAACAAACAGTTACACCAAGGTCTTTACAGGATGTAACGTATGGTAAAGAAATGCTGTTAATTGAAATGTTAACATCAAATGACGGCTGTCTACCAACAATCATAGCAAAACATTTGGTAATCGATATTGGCAATTGCCACATGACGGACCAGGTGATCAATAGCATCCTGCAGTGTGTGAATATCAATTGACTTAATCAATGTTAAGTAAATTTTAAGGTCGTCTGCACATAATTTAACAGTGACTTCGAATGACCGCAAGGTTTCAGCAAGCTCGTTAATGAACATAAGAAACAACAGTGGGCCGATGCCACTGCCTTGTATAACCGAAGCAACAGTATCAGAATCGGTATCCATATCCATAATACTTATCCATAATGTTTATGGTGAAACTGTTAGTGATGCATATTGTAAAGCCAACCGGGCAATTCTTAATTTATTTAAATGGTTCAATGCTAATAAACGTACTCTAAATTTTGAGAAATCATGTTATAGTATTTTTGGATGTGCTGATGCGGGCAGCGTGCATAACATTACCTTAGGAAGTCGCAATTTGAAGCGTGTTCATTCCACAAAATACCTTGGTGTGATCATTGACTCTGATCTGACCTGGACAGAACACATAGACTATTGTGTATAACAAAATATTACGATTCTGTGGTATTTTATATAAGTTAATATTCAAGTTACCTCATGAGATCATGAAATTATTGTATTTTACTTTTGTGTATCCAGATTTTTATATGGTATTGCAGTGTACGCTAATACTCCTTCCTCACATATTTCTAAGTTACAAAATGCTAAGAACAAACTGTTGAGAATTGCTCAGGATTGTTCAATACGAACAAAGATATACACTCTTTATTAGTCGTATAATACATTGCCCATAACAGTATTACACAGATATCAGGTTTTGTTATTTGTACACAAATGCTTGTTTAATAGTCACTTGCTACCGAGTGTATTTCACGGTTATGTTGACTTAAACAGTTCTGTTCATTTATACTCAACTAGATCATCGGATAAACTACATTTGTGCAGTGTTTATTTATCATCTGGTACAAAGTGTATTAAATTCAAAGATGTCAGTTGTGGAATAATTTACCCGTTAGTTTATCTGTATTATCGTCACATGTTTCATTCAAGTGTAAACTAAAGGAGAGTATTTGATTCAAGAATTAGACAGTTTCTGTTGTGTAGTAGTATCATAGACCTACTTTTCATATTCTCTTTTTCTGTGTTGTAATGTGTACTGTTATCTGTCTGTCTTTCTGTCTTAAGGTGGCCAGCTTTGTTGGGCTATTGCCTGTTCTGGCAGCCTGCCACAGTTTTTTGTTGTTTGCTTGTAATTGCATTGGCTAATAAAGACTGATTGATTGATTGATCGAAAAGCCGTCAATACAGTAGTTCCGAAGTCGATGAATTAGTTTAGCAGGTGACACGGAATCGAACGCCTTAACAAAGTCGATATATACAATATCAACACCTTTGCGATCCTGCAGCGCTAAATCCAACATTCTAGAAGGTTTGTGCAAGTAGAACGCCCAGAAATAAAACCGTGTTGTGCAGGGCTAATAAAGTTATGCTCTACAAAAATGATGTCAATTGTTTGACAATGACGCGCTCCATAATTTTACTCCCTACATTCGTTAGTGATATTGGGCGATAATTACTAACTTCGGCACCGTTTCCTTTCTTGAAGACTGGAACGATGGTAGCTGTAAGCCAGGAACGAGGAACAACTGAAACGGACATGAGCTGTTGGAACAAGATTGCCAGTGGTAAACCGAGGACATGCTTTAATTTAACAAAAAATAATGGGGAGGGGGTAAATTATCAGGACTAAATTGCCGTTTGCGAAGAGGATGGGTCAATTTAGCTCACAATTTAAGGTAAAAGGCGACGTCCCCCACCATTACCACCAACTATTCTTCGTATATCTTTCATCTGCACGGTATCACAGTGTAGCACGTCAGTGCGTACACTGTTGTAAGGGCGATACCTCCAGTCAATGGGACATAGCGATTTTCAGCCACCTGGGGCTCCGAAACCCCTGAACCGATCGAGTTAAAATTTGGCATGATTGATTACGTCCACCACACGACCACTTATACTAAAATTGAGACACGCCACTTCAGGGGTATAAGGTGAAAGTAGGGTGAAGTTGCCACGTCTCGTACTTTTTTTAGCTCCTTGGGACGCTGTACAGAGCAGTCCATAGAACGCGGCTTGACGCTCAATGCACCGCAAAACGTGTTTTGGTGGTCACTGTATTCCTAGGGTAACATTTTGTTTCAACGGTCAACCACCCCCCATTTGTGCCCCAAAAACCGCTTTTTGGGGAGCACCTCCAGCATAAGCCGACGGAGAGCGTTTTCGCATATATCTTGACAACCGATAAAGCTATCATCACGAAACTTCACAGAAATATCAAGCAGGTGAAATATTACATAATAGTTTACAATGAGGGGATAAAGGGGGCGTGGCCTAAGTCACGTGACCTACTTTTAAAATTTTGGGACCCTCTCTATATCTCAGGAAAGGCTAAAGCTTGAAACTTGAAATTTGGTGTGCAGATAGATTACTATGAGTACTATTCAAAGCATGCAAAATTAGGGACAAAATGGGCGTGGCCTAAGCCACGTGACCTACTTTTAAATTTTGGGACCCCCTCAATATCTCCCGAACGGCTAAGGCTAGAAACTTGAAATTTAACGTGCTGATAGTTTCGATGAGTGCGATTCAAAAAAATGCAAAATTAGGAAGACCAGAGGGGCGTGGCCTAGGTCACCTGACCTACTGTTCAATTTTGGGACCCCCTCTATATCTCTGGAACGGCTAAAGATAGAAACTTGAAATTTTGTGTGCAGATAGATTACAACGAGTACCATTCAAAGCATGCCAAATTTAAGGACCAAAGGACCGTGGCTTAGGTCACGTGACCTACTTTTCAATTCTGGGTTTTTGAATATTTCCGGAAACTCGAAAGCTACAAACTGTCCAAAAGTGACCTACTTTTCAATTCTGGGTTTTTGAATATTTCCGGAAACTCGAAAGCTACAAACTGTCCAAAAGTTGTCAATGGGGATGACAGGAATCTCAGGGCAGAGCTTCCGTCGTGGTCCAGGGACGAGCTCATAGTAAGAGGGGGGTGGTGAAAGGGGGTTCGGGAGGCTTTGCCCCCCGAAACTAAACATTTGCATACCTGTCAGTCAATTTTCAATTTTGCTTGCAATCTTGTTCATGAACGTTCTGAAGATGCTAACAATCAGTCATCTGTTACATTTCTCCTCATCCTCCCTTCTACCAGCTTGAGCCCAGTTGCGGAAATCTGGTATCGAGTTAACTGTAATCGTGTTACGTGCTTTAATCATGATCGCGGCAACTAGGGAAACAGTGCACACTTCGTCACTAGTCTAAAATATGGGCATGTTGACTACACCGTTTGCATACTTAATTTCATTCACTAGTGTGAAAAACAGCAAATATCAACTGTAAAAAACTGGAGTTTTATAACACAGTGTAAGGGCGATCAGTGATCGTACATACAAAACAGCAAATTTCATTTCAATATGAAACTTTATAGAGCACATTAGCTGCCCTTACAAGCCTAGGTCACGTGACCCCACTTTAATTTTTGGCCCTCTCGATATCTGTACTGTGAACCACCAGAGAAGTTTTTTTCCATTGATATAAGATAGCGCCGTGAAGTTTGCTAGGCCTATAGCAGGTTTTCGGCCATTGCGCCATGCATCTTTATCCAGTGACTGAAAGTGACCACGTTCAACGATTCGGCCTAAAACTGCACCTTCCCAACACGTGTAACTCTCATACATACAAGCTAGGACAGTCGATAATGGGCCAGAAAATGTGCATCGGCATCATCTACATCAATTTTGCGGCACGAACGGAAAATTTTAATATTTTCGTCTATTTTTCGCAAAAAATACCCGAAATTCGCTACTCGCGCAATGTAAAAAATTCAATCGGCAATATTTAATCGGTTTTTAAACGCACTTAAAATTTCCGCATGTATCGTATCACATCGGGGGTGCCGAGTGCCCCCCCCCCACCGGACACATCTGTCGCACTAGCCCCGCCATTATCAAGACCGCATTGGTATAATCCGTGATCGCCGAACATGCGCATTAGAGGCTTTGCTTTTATGCGCTATGTAAATCCACGATTGATTGACTGCTTGTTTGATTGATGACAGGTCTTAGTGCATTGAGATATGATTCGCTACAGTATGTTTGTTAGGCAATAGTTGTGCGCAGATTCATATAGTGTAGCTATTATTAATAGGCGCTGATATTGTCCGAGCGTATTGGTGGATAATATTGAGTCAGTCAGCTGCATATTTTCGTCAAGCGATCACGTTACACGCAGTTCAGCGTTTCTGAGCAAATACGCTCTGCCACGTCACAAACAACATGACAGCTACAGGAGGTTTGACATTTCTATACGTCAGTCTGTATGATAGCCTACCTGCAATAATCCATTGCGACTCCCAGGGTAAAAATTAAATTGTGGCGGGGAGGGTCATGGCGAGCGATAAAGCCTACAAAAATTTTTAGTTTGACCCCTCAATTTGGGCCAAACCCCAAATTAACCTGAAATTAATGATATATGAAAACAAGTAACAACTACAGCAATGTTATTTTCATATGCATTGGCTGTTAAATTCTGCAAATAATGCAAAAAAACTGTTAAGTTGCCGTTGGCACATCCATTTAAATCAGCTGAGTTAGACAACAGCAAGAAAAATATTAGACTGGATAATGCAATAAAAATGCATGCAGTAACGTAAAAGACGAATGTCACACATTACATGACGGCAAAACAACTGAGCCGACCAGATGTATACTTTGGCAGATAATACATTAAGTATAGGAAGGCTTTAGGAGCTCAATGCACACCACAGACGTAGACTAAACTGATTTTGAAATGATGGCATGGCAATTTTGTAATATGTCGTTATATATCACCTGTAAGAAAAATATTCATAAATGTAAAAAGTCAGTACCGGTAGGATCATTTGATAACGATTTAATAAAAATGAACGTGCCGAATGCCAAGTCTTAAAGTAATAAACAAAAGTAAACAACAGTTACAATAATACTGTAGTGCACTGCAGTCTTTCATATACGGCTAGCTGTAGGTAAACTACTGTTTGTGGAAAAGTGTACAACGGTGGTCACAGGTCTTTGCAGCAGCAGTGTGTCTGACTTTGCCCAGAGCAGACTGGCGCCTTCTCTTCATGGGCATGTCAGCGAGTGGTGGTCCATTTGCAGACACAAAGTGCAAGGAGCTGCAAATATCCACAAACAACTGCTCAGGAAATTTAGAGAAGTCTGCAGTTTCAGAGGTACCGGTACTTCGGTGCTTAGGGTGCTTTCAGAGGTACTCTACCAGAGTGACCTCACCGCGAAAAGGGTGCTGGGCAGCAGCGGCACTCTCGGGATGTTCTTGGCGGAAGGGCTCCTGTGTGCCAATGGCAGTTCCTCCTCAGAGGTATCCCGGCTGGCCACCTCTGTGGCAGCTGGCACCTCTACTGCGCTCCCGTCTCCCATGTCCCAAGGAGGCTTAGTACTCAGGAATACCCCTCCAACCAACCAACGATCTCACAATGGCGTCACATAACAGCACCAGGGTTAGAGCCCCTGCTTTACTGCTAACCGGTGTCAATGCCACTGTATGTGATCGCACCACTGCACGGTCACATGCGCCAATGAAGTCACGCACCCAAAGCCCACCATGGGACGGTACACGATCGATGTCCGGCGCGACAGCGCGAGGCAAACCATCATCATTTGATCTCCGTTCTTCTCTCCGTCTCGCGACGTGAAACGTTCTGACCCTAGCCAAGATTGGCTACAGGGAGGCGATCTGTCACGAACTCATGAAGTACAGAGTCAGCTTGGCAGGACTGACTGAAAATTGCCTCACCGGTAGCGGCCACTCCCGAGTACAGGGTGACTGCACACTCATCCACTCCGGTGAAGACAGCGACCACTTCAGAGGCGTTGCAATCTTCCTCGGCGCACGGCTCAGCCATTCATTAGTGTCATGGCAGGCCGTCTCAAGTCGGATTCTGCAAGCCAGGTTACTGCATAAACATGGA
>Ga0049105_1000918_pt1 | contig 11829 bp, 10 predicted proteins | sample WorMetvaBAHAMAS1_FD_61260 | JGI IMG/M metagenome (GOLD analysis project Ga0049105, IMG submission 61260) | Worm MetaG Olavius vacuus BAHAMAS.1 | ecosystem: Host-associated > Annelida > Digestive system > Unclassified | place: Germany: Marburg | collected 2013-04-09 | reverse complement strand
AGACCGACTGCGATCAACAGCACGCCCAGCATCGGTCTGCTCAACCACGGCCGTACCTCAGTCCCCTTATTGCCCCCTCTCTGAGGCTGAGACCCGGTCACCCGGCGCAGCCGTCTTGGCGTCGATGCATCGCTGCTACTGATAACGTTAATCTAAAACATATGGCTAGGTACATGACGCCGGTCAAGCAGAGCCCGTCAAGCAGAGTCCTTATGAATAATTATATATAGATCTGTTTAATCATCTTCCACGTTATTGTAAGGTACTAAATAGCCTAATATGTGCTGATGTGCCATTAAGAAACTACTCGGCGCTTTGTGACTCTTTGTAAACCAGCGCCGTATAGAAATAGTCTTACGTACTTGCTTACTTACTTTACTCACTCATGATCTTAAGTGGTCTTTTGTACAAGGTGACAACCCTATTGTGAGAGGACTGACTTCAGGCATTTTATGAATTTGATGTTTAGGTTTCTACTTTGCAATACTGTATATCTGTGTATCTAAACCAGTACATCTTTAAAACAAAGCAAAATGGCAGAAAACCATTAAGCTTGTCACATTTTTGTGTGCTCTGACATGAAAAATGTACAGTATTTTAACCAGTCACCAGTTGTTAACTGATAGTGTATGTGTTCCTAAGCGAGTTCTGATGTTTGTTGCTGTGTGAAACGTGTTCTCTGCCAGTGCCTTATGCGTGGGATGAACCAACTGCACTGCCTCACATAACGCTCAAAGTGCAGAGCGGAACTTGTGCCACGTACGACATGAACACAGTCGGAGATGGCGAAAAACTCTACTACGAGAATTTCATTTATATTGCATTTACTCATACATTTAAAAGGTACTTGTTTAAACTATTTTTAATGTTTGAATAGAAACTTTTATCACTGAAATGAATGAATATGCAGGGAGACAGTTACTGTAATGTATTAAGTACTGTATGCATATGTTTTGCTTTGGAAAACTGTAAAGTAGGTTCTGATGTGAATGAATTTACTTTAGCACAATTGAGTGTATATACACGAGATGCTGTAAATGACAGAAAATTGATAAATTTTGTTGGAGTTATAGTTAATACAAGGAAACAGATATGGTAGCAGTTTTCAATTCTTGGTTTTACTGTAAACTAAGCATGTAAACAGGCAAAGCGGTGGATGGTCAATGCCGAGGGCAATGTGATGACTTATGATTATCACCACAAGCAGTAGACCTTACAAGGGACAAGTTGGAAGCAGCTTGTTGCAATATTATCATCACCTTGCAGCTGATGACAGAAACAAAATGAGAGATTGGATTTTACCTGTATTCTTAGTTTTTAATTATTTCATTTTTTTAGTTTAAATTGCTAAAAATTGCAATAATAATTTGTTGTTACTGTAAGGTATTGGTCATGTAGGGGCAATTGAATTAACAACAGCTGCGACTGTGTGCATCTGTGGTGGTTTGTGTTTGCTTCATTTTGTGTTTTATTTCAGTTCCTACACAAGTCCCAGTTTACCAGGCTTCAAGAGTTTCTTTGAATCACAGGAACTGGTACTTGATGTCGTCGACAACAGAGTCATTTTGAAGAAAAAGGTTCAACGTTGCTGTGTTTCTTCAAAAGCACAACATTTTTTCTGCCAATATGCATGATCATCGTCATCATCATATAAATTTGCTGTCATAGTACTCACCCGTAACATAGCAGTGCCTTACAGTAATTCATAATATAAAAGCCGTGCATGTGTTAGACCTTAGAATTTTGTCCTTTCAGTGACTTACACATCAGTAGTTCATCCCTTCCATGCTTCTCACATATGCTACTAACTTACTAGATAATATATATGTACATATTAATTAAAAAGTTAACATTCGTGAAATCTAGGAAAACAAATGTTTTTAAGTTGCTATCACATTTTTTATGTGCTTCAGTATGTATAATGTGAGCCGGCAATGACTGATAAGTTCTTTCAGTTAAACACATTCTTGTCCACAAATGCTGTCCATCTCCAGTGATGTGTCTTAGTACAGTGGGTGGATTTTGTTGTGAAATGCTGTGGACAGGAGCCGGGGAAGCGTTCTCAGTTGTGGCGGATGTCAAGTACAGGCATGCTGCAACACGAAGGCTCATCAGCTCCACAGGATCCCCACAAGTCTCTGACATCCAGAGCAGCTTCAGTGAAGTCCAGCTCATTGGTAACATATGTGCTCGACATCAAAGACATTGCTCTGCAGCCAAACAGAGAAGTTCCACTGACTCTTCGCAAGCCAGAAGAACGACGAAGGTCGACGCAGATTTGGCGGTTTAAGGTTTGATGTTCTGCTTTTTACAGTAGCCGTTTGGGTTGAATATATGGCTTTTCAGCATTCACTTGTTTCACATTAACAGTAATTGAAACTCATTAAAAATGAAAAAACTAACAAAAGTTATGGTAAGTTTGTACAGGAAAATAACTCTAAACTGTAATTTTACAGTAAAAAAACTGACAGTAACAATAATGCCAATACTATGCCTGTATTGCTGCTTACATGATTAATGCATTTAAGTCATTGCATAATAATTCTATGTATGACAGCAGACAAAAAACGACTGACAGAAATTTGCACATTGCTTATAACAAGATGCACGGCCCTGATGGCTGACGTGATATGCACCCTTTCTGCAATTTCGACTATGTGTGGAGATTGCTCGACTCTGACATTTGAGCATTTGATTTCTGATAGCTTATTATTTTGCATGAGATGTACATATTCGCAAAATATGAAGTCAGTGGCATTTCATGGGCACAATCTTACTCCTAATTTTGAAGATGGCACAACCATCCATTAATCAGTTGTGATGTATCTTGTGCCTGACACTTTGAGGCCTGTTGACAGAAATGATATTGCATGTTACTCAGTTACAGTTGTATGACATTTCCGTGAAATGTGAACTTCCTGTGGTCTTCATTGTTGTGTCATGATTCATATGTTGTCAGCTCAAATGTTGCACATAGATTGGAGGATATGTTGCCCTTGTGATTTTGGCCTTTGACCTTTCACATTAAAACTGATCTACCAATCGCATGTGACATGGGAAACTCTTACATCTTTTTTGGGTTTTCTGGAGCTTTTCATTCTTAGAAGCAGGCATGGGAAAGAGAGACAGAGAGATGTTCAGACAGATATTTACAGATACAGTGCAATGCATAATATGTGCGGCCTACTGCAAAGAGGGTAACATTGCAACAACAACCTATATCATGGACACGTGTGAAACTGACTGTATGGTATTTATTATTTTTTATGTTTAGTTAACACAATTACAAATGAAAGAAGTGAACTTTTGCATAACTGGACTCACCCTTAAAACTGTCAATTTCCTGTGGTTTTGATTATTTCTTTTTGTGTTGAAATGAACTTGGTTAGTTTGTGGAAGAATTCAGTAACAAAAGATTGTAATTTGCTGTGTGCTAGAATGGCCAACTGTTCTGTGGAGAAACCAAGCTATGTGTTCAGTCAAAAGGAGGCAGCTTTGGACTTTATGATGGTGATGTCTCATCTGCCTAATAATTAACAGAAGTAGTGAAAGAAAATAGAACTGAGTTTGTTTTTTGTGCATTGCATCATTTTTCAACATGCTTTTAGTATAGTTTGTTGGTGGCCATGTTTGCACCTTTTTGCAGTAGTGCAGTAGTTTCATGATGCAGCAGAATTAAATTCATTAGTTGCTTCCTCCAGACAAAGACTATGAAGTTTAGTATCAAGACTGTGAACCTATTCTCAAGACGTCATGAGTCCAAGACTCTAGTCTTGAGAACAACACACCTGTTAGGCAGATGTTTTGTTCACTTGCATTAATTTTTCTCATTATTGATTGTGCTTTGCCATCATCATGTAGCAGTTGCTAAGTTTTATTGTGAGGTGAAATTATAAAGACTTCATAGCTTGTCGGTGAATTTACTAATAGAAAAATACAGTTTTGTGACGGTGTCAATTCAAAGCAGATCTGTTGATGTTGTTTATGGTTGGATGTTTGCAGGTGGCGAGGCAGTGTTAGGACCAGCATCGTTCCAGTTGTTGTCAAGAGCTGTTCCCGTTGAAGTATCGCCTGAAATGGCTGTTGACAGACAGAAGAGCCAGGAGGGTTCGGGTGTGCTGTGTGTCAAAGTGATTACTGACGGACCAACGAGAGTTCTACAGATCACTGATGTCACACAGCAGGTCTGCAGGACAAGTGTTCTGAGAGGCTTTAGGGTGCAGTGAGGTGTACCCACACAGCTGTGTTTGCCGTATATTATTATTATTATTAAAATATACAGATTACAGTGATGCTGATGCTGTTGCAAAAATGCTGCGGAGGCACTTTACACAGTCACAGTGGAAAACTTGTCAACGATGTTGATGTGTTGATATGAAGATGACAGTACACAGAGCTCAGCTGACTTAGTGGTCTTAAAGTACAGCAATTTCTTTAGCTGTTGAAGAAAGTGGTCTTTAAGGGCGCCACCCAAATAGGTACTAGCAGACTGTTCCGTGCCCATGAAGCAGTGACTGAAAATGCACGGTCATCCAAGGTTGATCATCAAGTGGGCAAGACAGTGAGCATTGTCGTTTTGGAGGAACAGAGACAGCAGAGGCCTTGGACGTCACTCTGCCATTTCAAAAGATACACTATGTCCAGATAAGAAGTGGACCTCAAAATAATTTGCTGTAATTTAACAAAAACTTGTAAGATTTGGCTGAAATTTTACACGTGTGAACTTGAAAACAAATAAACAAGAACTGGCATATTAGTTCAGTGGACAAGAACACAACAGTGTCAATTTTATTGACATTTAAAGTACACCACTGACAATATAAATTTTCTAACACAGCAGCTCATTCACGGCATGATCGATCTTCTCCAGCAGCTTATTCAAAAATGACAGACCAGTTTCTGTTTGGAAACTTCGACAAACTTCCTCACTCGATAGCCCTACTCCTGTCGCAAAACTTAAATTAAAACTTTATCTTTTTTGGTGAAAACTATGATTTATTTATTGTTTACACAACGACCATGACAGCGATGTTTTGACGACATCAATAGCAGGTGGCCACTGAGTTAGTAAGTAAGTAAGTAAGTGGATAAGTGAGAAATTAACTATTTATCACTGCTGAACACTTTTACTGCAGTTTTTTTTAAATTCCTCTCTTATAGTGATTTATGTTGTGGTTCACTTGTTGCAAACACAGTGTAGAGTGGTGCTGTGTCATTGCACCAGGATGGTGGTACCCACAGCCCTGGTGTTTCATGTGATGATCTTTATTTTGCATTTAGATCAGCTGATCAGTGATAGCTTGATATCAGGTTGTAGTGCTGAACAGTTGCACACTGCATTAGTTCTCTGTGTCAACAAACCTCTTATGTAGAATTAGTAATACTGCAGATTGTTGATATCAGCTTATATCAAACAAGTTATTGCAAACAGTTATTTATAGCAAACAGTTATTGTTTGTAAAGTTTCTGCTATATAGTCTGTTGATGTGTTGACTGGCGGCTTTAAGACATCATATAGTGAAAGTATTTTTGCACATACTGTTAGTGCAGTTGTTGGTAAATGATGTCTGGTGTTATTTTAGCAATTACACGGCACAGCTGTGGATGACTGGATGATCATTGGCAAGAAAGTATCAAAGCCAGAACTTGCTGTGGAGGCAATTACGGCTGAGCTTGATCCATCCAGTGCTGCAGAACCAGCGACAAAAACACTTAACTTCGAAGTATGCTTTGTTGCTGTGTAAGACAACTTTAAACGTTTGTAATCTGTGCATTTCATAGATACATTGCTGCAGATGCCTAATGTATTGTACAACCCCGAATCTGTTGCTTATTATAGCTTTGGTGTTCATAAAGGTAAAGACGGTTCTGTACTTGATACCAATATTGGGGCCATAGCTGATCACTAGGACATACTCATAAGCCCAGTAGACTGCCATTAAATTCCAGGCGGCTTGCCCACATCCTGTCACCACCTTCTGGGTAATACCAAACCCAACAGCTTGCCAGAGTCTTTAGTAGAAAATGGAAGGACTGAAAGTCGAGCCAGTGACGACTTTTGATCATGAATTTAGTGGCCTACATGTTGCATCACCTGCCACACAATTATCGTAATAGTCAATAGTAATTGAAGTAATTGAAGTGTCTGATAAACCACAACAGTTGATTATTACAGTGTGTATGTGAGAGCAAGTATTCTCGTTCATTTTGCAGAATTCTTGTGCGACTGTTGTTTGTGTACGTGTTTACGTGTTTCTGTGCCGCAGATCGTAGTTCGGTTGAATAAAGGCCTCGGTATTTCTCTCGTTGATCGCACACCAGAAGAACTGGTCTACATCATGTTTCGTGATGTTGGCATTGAATATGTACAGGAGAATGAGGAGCAGACAATGAGGGCAGATGTTTGCTCGCTCCAGGTCAGTGCATTGCTTGTACAAGGTGATCACAGAATTTGCAGTTTTTAAACATGTGCGCAATTGTGCACATTGCACTTTCTGTATAAATTGGCAAGTTACTGTTTACTTTGGTTGCGTAGCACAGTTGGCGGAACGCCGGTCTTTGGCCGGCAAACTGACCCTGTCCTGCGCTCGACCTTCAGCTAACGGGTGACCACTATGTGGGTAAACCATCCGCTGGGGATCAACCAACTAGGCCAACTCAGCCTTTCATTCTTTGGGGTCGATAAATGAGAAGTGAGCTGCAATTAGATGTTTGCCGCCTCAATCGGTGGAGGCGCCATTTGGTGAACATTTACGGGGTAAAAGGCAGGTATGGTGTTTATGGCAGGTAAACTGTGTGATCCATGCCTGAGCACTTTAAAGTGGTTTGTATACCATGCAAGGCACTATACAAGTGCTTGGCTTTACCTTCGGTGGCATGCTTACTTGAGCCTGTTTTCCGTCGTCACTATTGTCAAAAAGTTAATTGTTAAAAATTTTCCTGATTAAAAATGTAATTAAAATTCATGCTTAACTAATCATGTATTTTTACTAGCTAATACTAAAAGTTTTCAATCCGTTACTTTCGTAATTGATAGGAATTGAAATATGTGTGCTGATGGTTAGAGTTGTCATTGCTATTGTCTGTAGGTCGACAGTCAGTTGTTTGGCAGCTGCACACCAGTGCTGCTCTATGTAATGCCAACATCACCACAGCGTGAGTCTGCCACTGATGTGAAGCCTGCGCTCACACTTGCCGTCCATCGTATGCCAAGCCGCAACTGGAATGCAAACATATTCAAGGTATGTGCCACGGTTTAATAGTAGTTTGTACTTATGAACTCAGAGTAGCTGTTTATTCCTTAAGCAGCAGATTATCACCTAAGCAGTCTGGTTATGGAAAGCAGATAATGTAAGTGAGAGCATCAGACATGTGATCAAGAGATCATGAATTACACTACCATTTGGGCACTGATGCAGAGCAATCTTATGTTAACTGTTTGCAGTCGCATGCCTGTGCCTGTCACCAAGCAATATAATTTAATACAAGTGTAACAGCCGGGAAGGTGATGGCAGAGACTATGCCTATGTAAGCTCACTGCTGGTTTAAGAGCATGAAATGCAGCTAAGTGTTTCATCTGTGTCACATGGTGTTGCTGGCTGTGAATTGTGACCAATTGTCTGTTATCTGTGTTAGCACCTGGTCGTCTCGCTGCGGCCACTGGCACTGCAAGTGGAGGAGAAGCTGCTGTGGCGCTTGCTGCTGTTCTGTGGATTTGGGCAGCAGGAAGCCGAACTAGAGACTACTGATGAAGCTCACATTGGCTCTCAGCGGTTAGCATCATGTTTAGTGTTACGTTGATTATTGATTCTGCTTTTAGTTCCAGTTATCACTAGTTACAGTTAGTTCCAGTGAAATCTAGTCGTGTCTGTGTTGGAGATACAGACACTGTGTTGTCACTGACACTGAAGTTTGCACTCACTTCTGCTGTCTAGAGACAAGCGTGATTGAGTGTGCAGAATGGTCTTGATTCACAGATGATTCCTTTCTTTGGCAGTCTGAAATAAGATCACAAAATTACAGCCCTTTAAAAGAACATTGTGCTAAAACACCACCTGGTGAGTAGATATTGGTTCCAGTTGTCACTGGTTACAGTTAGTCCAGTAAAGTTGTGTCTATGTTGGAGATACAGACACAACACCACCTGGTGAGTGGATATGTAAGTAGTTGTGTTACCTGCTTCCCCTGTGTTTGTTAACAGTATCTGCAATGCAAAGTTCTTTGCTGTAGAAACTCTGCATTATAGAAATGAAAATGAAAACCCCAGCTGCATAATCTTTAGTTATAGTCAATAGCAGTTTTAGTTACAGTTAGAGTTAAAACTCAGAAGTGCACTAAACAAGATATTTTTTGTTTGCCTGTCTTTAAGTGATAAACACCTGAATAGTGAATACAAAGTAACACTTAGTACGTGACCATATTATGACGTACAACAGATAGTCCATACAGTCTCTCAGGTGAGTGCTCGCACACACTGTCAATTACGCTAAAAACTATGAACTGAGTGATGCAAAATGACGACGGTGAATCAGTTTTCGTTACTATTAGTTTAAGGTATTTTAGTTATAGTTATTTTTTAGTTATTTGTTCACAATTACAGTTATTATTAGTTATCATTGTTTGCAGTAGTTTTGTCATGGTCACAGTGGTATTTCAGTATACAGAGTGAATTGGTTATTATAACTGTTACAAGGACCATTACTGTAACTGCCGCAGTTGTGTGACTGTGTCTGATTCAGTGCGCTGTTGTCGACTACGTCGACCCAGTTCAGACGACACTACTTTGGCACAATCAAGATCAACTCGATGCAAGTCAGTCTGAGCGTGCTGACGTCGTCCAGTTTGTCTCCAGATCTCGAGGCCATCAAACAGTCTCTTCGATTTCCACTCATACGCTTTGAAGATGCTAAAGTTGAATTAGGTAAGTGCCAATGCATATTGTCTTTATCAAGCAGTAGAGTTTTATCTTTCACCAACAAGAGGCGCTGAAGGCATTATGTTTACCATTTGTCTGTCCTGCTGTCCGTCATGTGAGTGGGAGTTGCTGAAAAAGTATTCAAAGTCAGAGGTCATAGGTCAAGGCCGTGACCAGACCAAATGCTGTAAAGGCAGCAGCATGCTTTTTGATGGTGTGGCATCAAGGCTCACTCGTTTTTGCTGTTATGCATTGCGTACTAAAATGTGGATTTTTAACAATTGGTGTAGCTGTCAGTGTGTTGACAGTGTTTGCTGAGTTTCACCCAGAGCATCTGGCTTGTAAAGTTTGATCTAACCCCCTAAAGGCAGCTGGCTAACCTAAGTAAATGGGATAATGACTGTAAAAAGCATTGCATCTGTGTGTGCATCTACTCTTCAGTGAAATCACTTTTTCTTAAGTTATTCTTTTCGTTCGTTATGTATGCATTTTACCTGCAGGTTATTGATAAAGTAATTTAATGACAGCAGTGGTGATTAGCTGTAAAATGATGTCGGTTATGTTGACTGCATTGTAGATGCTTTTGTTAAACTACATCTGTTTGAGACGTCTGATTTCCTGCTGGAATCAATCCGACTGCATTACACCAAGGAGTTGAAGAGCCAAGCAGCAAAGATACTGGGCTCAGTCGACTTTCTTGGAAACCCTCTTGGACTGTTCAGTGATGTTGCTGAGGGCATGTCTGGCCTGCTAGAGTTGAATATCGGAGGACTTCTGTCCAATGTCACACACGGCTTCTCCAACACTGCTGCCAAAGTATCCACTTCTTACTTTTGCATTGAAAAAACGAAACTTTTGGATCACTTTGTATCGTCGTAGATATATTTTTGTTTGCTGTACGTAACATTTCTTTGATGAGTGCACATTGTGACTGCTTGCTTATTGATGCAGTATAAATACTGTTACTTACTTACTTGCAAATTATTTTCATCATTATTGTACCTGTTTGTGTGTGCTGCTGCAGCTGACAGGAACACTGTCGGACAACGTCGGCATGGTAACACTTGACAAGAAGCATCAGGAGCAACGCCAGCAGATTATGACAACACATTTCCATGGTGGCCAGACGCATCATTTCCGTGCCGGTCTGCGCAGCCTCGCGCACGGAGTGTTTGGAGGCATAGCTTCGATACCGCAGCAAGCCATTGTAGGCGCTCGAGATGAAGGAGTCGTTGTAAGTCACATTCATTTCATGATTTGCTACTGATTTGTGTTATGCTAAAACTGCCACATGACTGTATCATATTGTGTTATTATATGTGGCCATGTCTGCATACCTGTGAAAGAGTTGCACTATGCTGTATGCTTTGGTAGATGATAATAGTTCTGGAAGTATGAAATAGACATGTAAGGGTATTTATATAATGCTTGAGTGTTGTGGAAGTATTTTTCTTGACGTGCAGTGCTGACATTTTAGTGTAGATGACTGCTGTAGTTTACATTATTACAGTCAGTCGTCCTTGACTATTGATAGTCGAGATGTCGTTTACAAATATGGTTTCCGCATCCTTGTGTTAAGCTGCAAAGACATGGATGCAAGGCATCTGTATTAACAGTTGCTTGTTGTTTGACAGGGTTTGGTGAGTGGTCTTGGTAAAGGAGTGGTTGGCACGTTGACCAAGCCCGTGGCCGGTGTTCTTGACTTTGCCTCAGGTGCAGCAAGTGCCCTTCGTGACACCAGTAAAAGTCACATTCACCAACGGCCAATGCGAGCTCGCCTGCCACGTTGCTGCTACGGACATGGTGGCCTGCTGGTTCCATACTCAGCACAAAGTGCTAAAGCACAAGAGGAGTTACTGCGACTTAATGGTCGCAATTATGCTGAAAGGTTTGTTGTCTTTACTTCCAGCTATTACTGCTGGATAATGTGAATTGTGGGGTTGGTTATTCTAGCATTATCAGTTTCTTTTCTCAGTGACAGTGCAAAATACATTTGATATCAAGCTGTTTGTCATATAATTCTGTACAGTAGATGGCCAGACAGACATAATGCCACGGCCACTTATTGTTGCTGGTGGAGCCAAAAGTAAGTAAGTAAGTAATCTTTGCGAAGATGCATTAAACGCACATAAAAAACATAAAAAACATAAAGAACGACAGTAGTTGACATAGTGAGCAGACTAAGAACATGAAACGCAAAAACAATAAAAACACGAGATAAGTAATAAAACAACTAAATACCAGTATACTATTTTATTTAATATATTTGTAAGTCGCTACACTGCACACTTTAGCCTTAAACAGATGTGCTTTCAACAGAAGCCTAAGTGTGTATGATCATCCAAGCTGTCAACATTTTCCGTGAAACATGTTGCACGCCTGTGGACTGGTAACTGATGATGTGGTTGCCGGTAGATTTATTGCACTGGAATCGCTGCGTGCCGGTGAAGATGAACTACAAGTTCTCATCTCCAGTCAGAAGCTCTACTTCGTTGGACGCAATTATGACGTGGTGCTGCTGGTTCCATTTGATGAATTGCTACGTTGTCAGTATATTAGCCGAGGTTAGGCTTTCACTACTGTCATCTGCTACTATGGTAGGAGGGAGAAGTAAGTCAGATGTAGCTAATATTAACATTTCTTTACCATTTATGAATGTGTTTGTCCCAGAATAGACCCACTCCATTTCCTGGCTGGATGTCGTAGGAGGCGACTAAACCAGGGCTTAGTTGTAGCTCTAGATTTTCTGTCAGTGTTAGATAGGGCATGTTTTTTTGCATTAATGTTTTGGTTTCTGGGTGTATGCTTTGTTTAGTTTGTTAGCTTTTCATTATCAGTACCAGTGCAATTGATTGCCTGGGAAGATTCGTCTCCAAAATGACCTATTATGTGTCGAGTGGGACGTTAAACCTTAC
>Ga0049105_1000917_pt1 | contig 11830 bp, 8 predicted proteins | sample WorMetvaBAHAMAS1_FD_61260 | JGI IMG/M metagenome (GOLD analysis project Ga0049105, IMG submission 61260) | Worm MetaG Olavius vacuus BAHAMAS.1 | ecosystem: Host-associated > Annelida > Digestive system > Unclassified | place: Germany: Marburg | collected 2013-04-09 | reverse complement strand
TCTTTGATTGGCTGGCGACGTCGACACCTAACCGGCAAAATCGTAGTGAGGCGTTCTTTCACAAATTATTAACTATTTACAGTCAAACAATATTTCACGCTATTTAAGGTGCCAGTTCTATTTTATAAACTTTATGGTGCCAGGACTATACTAAATACAAATATATACAATCACTAACACCACATAATAGCATGCTGAATATGTCGCTAGTCAGACACTCTGTTACAGCGACCCCTTGTACCTGAAATTTTGAGTCAAAGTGACCGGGTTGGAGCGAAATTTGAACAAGCTGCGATAACTGCGATACGGTACGAGATAGGATGTCAGTTACTATTAATCACTAATAGGAAATAGCATACGTGCTTTCGATTGGTACCGACCTCGATGACTTGAAGCCGTAATAGCCCTTATTTTGCGTTTTTTTACGGAATTCGACAGATTTTGAGGCCGATTATATCACAATGGTTGAAGATAGACCTATAATATCCGTAAAATATTGTCTCCCAGTTAGAGTCTTCTACTTTTGGCAAAAACTATAACGCACCCTGCAGCGCGGTCTCTCTGCGATAGCTGAGCATCTTGTAATAATTTTTGACACCAAAATTCCTCACATAATTTGACATCGCAAGACAGCTTAGTTGTCTACCTCACCTAACTAATGTGTCTACAGTACCTTGTAAAACTTATCGCACGAGTTTTGTCGCCGTACATTACAAACATGCCTTGTTTTGTGACAAAAAGTTACGTTTCACAATTCATTAAATGTAAAAATGTTCACTAACACATACAGGAAATGTTGATTTGCTGATGTTATTTTGTTCGGTGTCACTGTTTGCAGTAAGTTTTACACAAAATGCGTTATAGTGCTTCACACTGGCTGCATGTGACTGAAAGAGTCAAAGAACACTGAAAACAGTCACGGCAAATGTTATAAGCAGTCAAACGACTAAACGGCAAAGTCATAATGCACAGTTGCAACAACACTGTTGCATCAGGAGTCACAGTTCATGTTCAAACTGTCCTCCTTCAGCAGCAGCACACGTTCGCGGTCGCTTTCGCCACTCCTTCACTGCGCCGTCGATAATGCGCTGATCAAGACGTTTCCACTTGTCAACGATGTGCTGGCGAAGTTCTTCAACATTTGCAATCTTCCCGTTGTTATAGACCCGCTCCTGCATGATTCCTCATATCCGTAAACACGACGGAAACAGTTGTTAACTGTTGAAAACTGTTGTTTCAACAGTTAGTGAAAATTTGATGCCAAAAGGCCATAACCTGTATATGGAAATGTAATGTACGGCGACAAAACTCGTGCGATAACTTTTACAAGGTAGTGTAGACACATTAGCTAGGTGAGGTGGACAACTAAGCTGTCATGCGATGTCAAATTATGTGAGGAATTTTGGTGTCAAAAATTATTAAACTCAGACGACTATTCCTCAACTTATAGCCAATAATATGAGTGGATGTTTTTTTGTGAAACACGGTGTACAATAAACGAGTATTTTTTGTTATGCAAAACAAGCCGATACAGTCTTGAAAATATGCGTTGGCATCGATTAATCGGAGTAACGACCTATCATGCGACCTGTCATACTCAAGAAAGGTGCCAGAATGTCCACATTTTTCTTTAGCAGGCTGGTTGGTAGTGGGTCTGATGCACACTGCCTATCAGGGAGCTGGCGAACGGCTGCTACAACATCATCGACAGACAATCGCTGCTACTCCGTCAGTGAGCAGTCAGGCGCAGCAGCAGTAAAGACTGGCAGTGGGGCGTCGTTCGTTGAGGAACGGACACCGGCGACCTTAGCGTCAAAGAAAGCACATCATCGTCTCTGACGCTCTGTTGCTTTGCGATTGTCAAAGTTTTATTAACGAAAGTTACTTACCTAGAGACGTCGGGATCATTTCACTCAACTAGATATCTTCTACACTGCTATTAGGCCGTCATGCACACGACAACATTACACCGCTTATGTTAGCAACCACATCATCAATTTTAGCCAAGTACTGCTCACAACGTGATATCTGCAAAGCATCGTGTATTGTGCTTCTGATTCTGAAATTCGGTCTACGTGTCTATCCGTCCGTCCGTCTGTCGCTTTGTCCGTCTATTCGTTCGTAAAAGTTAAATATCGGTAAAGTCATTTGCTATGATGCGGTGATGTGGTCCTCGGCCTAGGTCCTTGGTTGTCCTTAAGGACAAATTTGCAGTCTTTGGTCCTGTTTCTGGCCTTGAGACTTAGACTTTGGCACTGGGGATCGAGGCCTTGGTTCTGGCATAGGCCTTGAAAGTCCAGTCCTCGATTCTGGCCATAGACAAGTTGGTTGTCTGTAGTATCTAATTATTTTTATTTTCTTTATTTGAAATTCGTGAAAACTAGCTTGACAACTCACCAACTTTTATTCACGCTGAGAACCCACCACCAAAGCTTTGTGAACAGTTTCGCCGATTTCACCTATTTTACCGAGCAAACAATGTCGAAGACACAGCTGGCATGAGCAAGCACAGGCTTAAACGCCACATAACGCCTACTATCTGAAATAACACACAACTAACATAATTTAGTTCATCTATAACACTGCTCAGCTGTGTTGTGTTCATCGGTAACACCTGTGCGGGGGAGCGCATCTTCTCACTTAGCGGACGTCTGCAGCTTCACAGAGCTCACGTGTCAAACTCTCTGGTCGAGACTTTGGACTCTGTTATTTCTCAAGTGTAACATTTATGCTTATGTGTGAGAAGGGTTTCTGACATTTGCGGTTATAACACTATACATTTCCATTTGTTTCTGATTGTGTTAACTGTATGAGAGTGATATACGATATTTTAATTTTAAGGCTACGTGGCTGTGTCCCTACAGTCTTTGGACCTGTTCTTCACACTTAAGTCGTTGGTCCCGACCTTGGCCTTGAAGGTCCAGTCCTTGTCCATGTTCGTTCGTCTGTCTGTCTGTCACAGTTGTGAGCCACGCCTAAACGGTTCAAGATATCAAAACACATTTTGCACCATGCGATAGAACGATGTTTCTGGTATCTACTATCCTAAGGACAAATTTTGTTTTCTTGAGTTTATGGGTTCACCCCGAACGAGTGTGTTAAAAGAGGTACCCTCTGTGGAGAGTCAAATTTGACCAATAATCTACAATAACTTGGAAACGGTGCGATATAGGATGTAAGTTAGTATTAATTACTAATATTTAGGAAGTCGCATATGGGCTTTCGATTGGCACCCAAATCAGTGACCTTGAATGACCTTGAACGGCGTAATCGCCGTTATTTTGTTTATTCTAATGAATTTGCTAGAATTGGGGCCAATTATGTCGAAGAGGTTAAAGACAGACCCACACAGTCTGCCACAAGGATGTAGTCCAAAGAATCTGATTTTACTTATGACTTATGGCGATTTTCGCAGAGGTTATCAAGAACGAGTGCAGTAACGAGAGACGCCTTCTTGCCCGCTACTGGAAAACGGTGCGAGATAGAACGTAAGTTAACATTATTCACTAATAGCAAGTCGCCTTACATGACGTCTCAGTTTACTCGCGTTGCTGACACGCCTAACCGGCGAAGGCTGCGATCTGCATCGTCTAATCAGCTTGATGTTCCGTTCTTCCGCCTGCCAACTGTCGGCAGTCGTGCCTTTCCGATTGCTGGTGCTAAGGTCTGTAACAGCTTACCAGACGATGTCACCTCCGCTCCGTCCCTGTCAACCTTCCGGCGCCATTTGAAGACATACTTATTCCGCTGCTGTTACAACACTGTCTGATACTGCTCATACTTACTCTGACTATAGTGGTCCTCGTGGTGGCGTTGCTGCTAAGGCCACTCAAAAAAATTCAGTGATGATGATGATGATACGGGCTTTCGATTGGTACTAAAATTAATGACCTTGAATGACGTTGAACGGCGTAACGACCGAGGACGCGTGTTATCTCTGCAGTAGTTGAGCTTCTTGTATTGTACTGTCCTAATATGCGCCGGCGATTGTCGGAGTTATGTTGACCAGCTCGTAGTTTCTTCTTACAATACTCTGTGTGCGTATCGAGCAACAAAATAAACAGGCGAATACAATATTTTTGGCATTTAATTTAGAAACAAGTTCTGTATATATTACGTCAACGACAATGCATATAGTAGGCACTTACGTCTCAAGCATGTAGGCTATAAAGCATAAACAAAAAATGTTGTAAAAAATAAAAATTGATATATGGCTTTACCGTATCTTAAAAGTAAACAAGCAGCCCAGGGGCCGTGAAGCTGAGCTGGTAGGGACGCAAATTGGGATGGTGATGTCCGGATAGAAATTGTCCAGGGGAGGAAATGTTCCGCGGGGGGGTGGGGAATGTCCGGGATGGAATTTTCCGAGGTGATATGTCCGGGGCGAATTGTCTGGTGGGAGATTTTTGGGGTATTGTCCGTGTCGAAATGTTCAGGGGAATGTTTGGGGGGAATTTCCATAGGACTGTCAGGAGACACGTCCGTGGGATGTCCTGATTGCCATGCAGGATGAAAAATTCCTACATGCAGCGGTTATGATTGTGCCACCACGGTTAACAGACACACGCACGCACAGACAGCTTTTGACCGGCTATACTATTAGCTCAGCCATCTGGGCTAAAAACTTAATGGTTCACGGTCAACTGTTGACCGCATTCACGGACAACTAAATGTCGCAGCTTTTGGTTATCCAGTCTTCTTAGTCTTCTACGTGATGCGATCCTAGCAGCGGTGCCAAAGCGTCAAAGCTAAGCTTACAGCAAAGCGCACACTGTCGCATTACTCTCTCGCTTCGCACTATATTTGCGCCAATACAGGTAGCTAGCTCTGTACACTTCGATCGGCCAGTAAAGGTCTCGTCAACGATAACGATAACTAAAACGAAAAACCGGGAAGAAAAATACGGTAACGAAACTAATTTGTAATTTGTTTAAATTCGTGTATCAGCGAATTTCGATACACTCGAACCAAGTTCCAACAGTTGCCATCAGCGACAAATTGCTGACTGTCCTGTCAAAAACAGATAATGAACTGCAGAAATTTTTATTTGCGACATGATCACGAGCGACACTGCTTTATAGAAAATGGCAAACTAAAAATTAAGTCATTGGTAGCGTGATAGTGATAACAAAAATCGGTCCAATTTGGACTTAGATTCCCATGCAGGGTGTGCAGGTAAAACTGTGAGATCTATACCTGGGCGCCTTAGAGGTGTGTTCACGACAAGGCGCTATACAAGTCCACGTTTACCTTACCAATAGCACTATTTTTAGTATGCCTAGAGATTCTTTTCAAAAATATGATAGCATTGTATGCCTATCATTATTAAAGTATTGATATCGAAAATAAAAACATATGATTATACTTTTAGGATATTTCCACAAAATATTATAATACGAACATTATGAAATTATGGAGATACAATACTAAGATCCGTTGTGTTTCTTTAAGGGGCTTGTGCCTGGGCGCTTTTGTCCTAAAGGCATTTTAACCGCGGAACTAATGTCAGCGGGAAGTTTTGACTACAGTATGAGTCAAAAAAGTAGCCCCCCTAAAAATTTTGCGATATTTTCTCTCATGGTGAACCTGTGTAATTAAAAATATCTTAATTATTGCCCAAACATATTCCTACGTTTACACCAATTTATCTGAATATCTGTGTGAAATGTATCATTTTTAATGGTGAGACCCCTCAAATTTTAATATTTCTATTTAGTTAATACGAAATTCATGAATTTTCGTAGAAAACAAGTCATATCAAATGACATTTAATTAAATATAACAATTAGTGTCTGTGATACAAATTGTCACATTATATTTTCAAAATATCCACCGTTGGCTGACACACATGCCTGCAGTCGCTTGCAGTAGTCTTTCATAACATTGTCGGTGGCTTTCTCCAACAAGGCAAATCAAATCAGCTAAAGTGCTTCTGTAAACTTGGGAGCTGTTTTAGCTTCGGTTGCAGCTTGTAATAAGACTCCAGCATTTCCCTCAAACCTGAAATCCAGTGGATTGAGGTCGGGTGAATTGGGGACCACTCATCATTGGCGATGAAGTCACGGCAATTTGACTTGGTGAAATTCAAAACTTACAAACGTTAAAAATGATGAGTACTCCTAGAAAAATTAACGCCATTTTGTTAAATATTAAGGTAAATCGCCCAAAATTGGTAAATATGTGTGGATATAAACTGGCAATATAGTGGCAAAATTTAATGGAAATATACTTAGCCTTATCGAAAATATTGCAAAAAGTTCTAGGGGGGGGGCTACTTTTTTGACTCACACTGTATATGAAGCTTTCTCATGGGATAGTGCCAGTTCTACGTGTTTATAAGGACAGGCCAAATCATTGTTTCCTTCGACCACTTTCAATCAATCAATATGCCTTTTATACCACTGTGACAATCGCACATGGTTAGAATAAGTTTAAAAACACAAGCGCAAAAACAGAGTAGCCAAAGATGAAGAAAAATAAGCTTACATATATACAGTTCCAGCTAACTCTAACTAAAACTGGAATAAAAAACGCTAGCTATAACTGTACTTAATAATTCGTAGCTAGAATAATACTGATGTCGTCGGAAATGTGACGTGCGCGTGGTCACCGACATTCTCTCTCGCACACTGTACAGTGCAAGCAAGCACCATGCAGCAGCCAGCTGGTACGTGTCGCTGCATACGGAGATAATTATTGTCGAGGCGTCAGTCTGCGTTGGGCCGTTGAATCATGTTAACGCGTGAGTGAAACTCGATACTACATTGCTTCGACTAACTGTTAATTTGCTGTCAGTTCCACAACAAATCTACAACATCGAAACACGTCGCAATACTGATGATTTGTCGTAGAATTTCGATTTACTGTAGACTCGTTTTGGACCTGCTGAGCGCCTGTTAAGTCCGAAGTCTACTTGTTCGATTCGTTGCGTATTTCTTATACAAACTGTACAGCACGAATTCCGATGATATCGCTGAGTGTGGACTTAACGGCTGCTTAAATACAGAACTCTACTTGCGATGGATGACGGCAATAATTCATATGCTGTAAGTCATGCCTTCGTTCTACTTCGTCTGGACCGGAATCGCTCCACCGTCCTTATCAACGGCTTCTTTATGCCGCTGATTACCGTTATAACAATCGTCAATAATGCTCTCGTCCTGGCTGTTCTGCTGCACCGACAAATGCGGTCGCCGTGCAACGCTCTGCTTGCTGCTCTGGCCGTCTCCGATACATTGATGATGGTCTGTCCGATGCCGTGCTTCATCCATTTCTACACTGTCGGGCAGCGCTACTTGGACTGGGTGCCGTTCTCGTGGTGTTTCGCCTACTTCTGTCTCACCGACTACCTGCCGACCGTGTTCCATACGGCATCTATCTGGCTGACGACTTCTCTGGCCGCTCAGAGGTACGCATACGTCTGCTGCTCGATACAGTCAAAGGTGCGTCAGAGGTTGTGTTCGATGCGCGGTGCCGTGTGCGTCATCGTCAGTGTCTACACGGCAGCCGTGGTGTCACAGGCTTGCCGGCTTGGTGAGCTCACCTTCAGCGCCGTCCAAGTCCCGTCAGTGATCAGTCCCACCCACCATGTCGACGAGGACAACATCACAGCGACTGTGGAAGTCACGGCATGTCGATACGAGCAGACGTCGTTCGTGGCTCGCCACGAGACCGTGTACTACAACATGTACTACTGGTCGCGAGTGATCCTCATCCACGTCATCCCGTGCACGGCGCTCGTCATCCTTAACGCCCGTCTTATCCGCACCATGCAAGAGGTACATCAGCGTCGACTCAACATGACACAGCTATCAACGATGCTGTCTACTTGTCGGCAGACCGACACCGTGACCGAAACACAGACACAGTCCGCCAACATCGTGCCAAATCCACCACGTCAACGCGAAGGCTCCACCACCACCCTCGGTGACTCGAAAACGAGATCGACAATGATGCTTGTGGTCGTCGTAGGCGCGTTTCTACTCGTTGAAGTGCCGCTGTCCAGCATATGGAAGTGTCATGAAAGACTTCGAAGGACTGCTTGTGTGCGAGTATCAGAGTCCAGATATGGAAGTACAGCTGTCCAGTACAGCGAAATGTCGTGAATACTTCGAACGACTGTTTGTGTGCAAGAGACCAAGATCCAGACGTGAAAGTACCGCTGTCCAGTACATCGACTTCGAATGACCGCCTGTGTGGAAGAGATCAAGGTCCAGGTGTAAAAAAAGATACACTGAAGTATCATGAAAGACTTCGAAAGACCAAGCGAACAACAAGGTCCTCGTCGAAGTGCCGCTGTCTGTGCTGCTGCTGCTCGTTATCGTCGAGAACACGTTCCACGTCGATCTGTTCAGCGACATGACACGCTACACGGCCGCAATGCTCGTTAACTTTTGCATCGCGGTTACATTTCCACTGAACTTCTTCATCTACTGCGCCATGAGCGAGCGGTTCCGCAACATGTTCTGCGCCCTCTTCAGTCGCAGCGTGAACATCAACAATGCACAACCATTAGCGCCGATTGCAGCACGCAGAGCTGTGAGGACTGAACTGCGTATGACAACGTTGTAATGTAATTTAATCCGATTTGTATGACGACCCAAATATCAAACACTAGTGTGGCACAGCATGAAACACTACAAAAGTTGGCAATTGCGATGCACTACAAGTTAAAGGCCGCACGACGTTCTGAGCTAATAATTATTATTATCATCATCATGAGGTTTATTTCAGACAAAAGTCCATAGTTACACTTACAACATTACAAAATAAAAAAATAAAACTACATAAAAACCATAAAGCTATGACAAAGAAAGAAACATACAAAAAACATGCATACACACATACGTATCGAATTCAAATGTCCTTAAATCAAACATGCTAATACCTATTTGTACTGCTGATACGTTACGGCATGCTGTGATCGATTGAGGCTTTGAGCAAGAAGCTTCACATCTCACGTCAACAGGTCACATGTTGCGATAAGTAAGTAACAAATTTCCCCATCGCACGTGCTAGGCATTTCGACTGGATTTTAACGGGTTAATTTTCCAGATATCGCAATGCTGAGTCCTCGGTGTAAGTTGGACCAAACTACATCAAATTTGGAGATTACATATAGGGCAATCACCTGCGCTTTCAGTGCATGTTTTAATTTGCACACCTGTTGCACGGTTTGTGAACGAGAACGTGTCAAAGACGATTGAGGTCGAAAATTGAGGCCAAATTTTGCACTTTTTTGCCCACTGTAAAAATTAGGGGAGGGTGGGTAAACTTTCCGAGCCATGGTTTCAAGTTCAGCCAAGGATCTATAACCTCCGATAATACTTTTGGTGCGTCGCCGCTGCGCATGCTGGGAAATTAAACACAGTTTCCCGGGCAGTGTTTCATGGACGCAATATCACAATGCCTAATTCTCAGTGTTAGGGGACCCACCTTGGCCCCCGCGCTCTTTGACCGATACCAAGTTATACTGCTTAGTGACAGAGGCACACAGGTGTAAAGTAGCTTGCCTAATAAGGCCACTGCGCAATGGTGCCGAAGCAGGCCGCGACCTATGAATCGCAAGTCTGATGTCCTACTGATAGCGCCACCACGCCACCCTGTTGGAATGATGCATTTCGATTTTTTAAAAATCTTAACCGGTGTGAGTCCGTTAGATTCATTCAGTATTTCTGTGGTGCATTAGACTTCAAACATTACTATGATTTACAGCGTTGGCGATTTGTGTCAAATATCGGTACAAAAGTTGCATATTTAAATAATCTTTTGTGGCTGTATAGGGAACTTGAACAACATGTTTGTGTGTATCTAAAGCATCGTGTATGAGATGGTGATTCTTTCTCTTCAGCAGTGTATAAGAGTTTTAATTCTGTTGCGTGGAGTAGGACCTGAGTGTATTTGGTATTTTAGCACAGTATTTTTCCTCTTTCTTCCCTTTGTTCTCTACACGTTGTTGCGAATATACAGTGTGAGTCAAAAAAGTAGCCCCCCTAAAACGTTTTGCAATATTTTCACTTAGGCTAAATATATTTCTGTAAAAGCTTGCCATTTTGTTGCCAGTGTATATCCACACATGTTTATCAATTTTAGTCGATTTATCTTAATATTTAACAAAATGGCGTTAATTTTTCTAGGAGTAGTTATCGTTTTTACTGCTTCAAATTTCGAGTTTCAATCAGATTGCATTGACTTCATCGCTAATGATGAGTGGTTCCCAATTTAACCAAACTCAATCCACTGGATTATGAGGTTTGGAGCAATGCTGGAATCTTAACAAAAGCTGCAACAGCACCCAAAATCAGTTCCCGAGTTTTAAAATGCACTTTAATTGATTTGGTCTGCATTACCGGAGAAAGCCATTGACAATGCTGTGAAAGACTACCGCAAGCGACTGCAGGTAGGCCTATGTGTGTCAGCCAACGGTGGACATTTTGAACATTTAATGTCATAATTCATTTAACAGATACTAACTGTTATATTTAATTAAATATCATTTGATGTGACTTGTTTTTAACGAAAAATTCATAAATTTCGTATTAAACGAAATTGAATTATTAAAATTTGAGGGGTTTTACTAGTAAAAATGATACAATTCATGCAAATATTGAGATAAATGGACCAAAATTGGTGTTAACATATGAATATGTTTGGGCAATAGACATGCTAATTTTTCAGTTACATGGGTTCATCAGAAGTAAAAATATCGCAAAAAGTTTTAGGGGGGCTACTTTTTTTGACTCACACTGTATATAAAAGCCTGCCGGCACACGTCGTGCGACCTTTAGGCTTAAAGTACAATTCCAGCATAAGTTTTTTTTTATTTCAATAAACAAATAGTGGTTGTATTAAATTTTTGATTAAAAAATAAGTAATTTGAGAAAAAAAGGAATTTCGTTATATTAATTTTGTGCTAACAATAGAACTTTCGCGTTTTGGATGCAGACAGCAGATCTGAGTTTCGTTTCAATTTCCAGTTTGATGGTTGACGTTTATAATACACTGTGGCTTATTGTAATCGCTTCTCTGTAAAAATGGACAGTGAAAATTCTAGCGAAGATGAGTTCGAAACTTTGCATGGTCCTGTGAGGCCTTACTTCCTCGAACCGATCGCAAAACCTGCAGCGGAGTACATAAACCTCATCTATGCCGCAGAGTCACGCAGAAGTTGGTACTCGGCTCGTTCGATAACATAAACTTTAAGTGATTTTTCTTCGCGCACAAACGTAAACTAACTATCTCCATTTTACTTGTCTCTAGATATACTACAAGGCGCTTGCAGTCTTGGCGATTCGATTTTTTTCACTGGATTTGGGCTTTAATAAAACAGTCAGAATACGTCGTTAGGAAACGTCTGCCGCAGCAGGCGGAAGGACGTCAGTCACAGAACGGAAATAATGTCGTCAAATCACTGGCGCAGCAGCGTGCTATTGTTTCTTCGAAGCAACAGTGCGCAGTAGTTGTATCCGTGTTGGGGATGTGGACAATATAACTAACATTTTCGCTTATTTCTCCTCTCTGGAAACAAGCGCGATTGAATTAATAGAAACTTAAACACGGTAAAACAGACGGAAACCCCCTAACCACGTTATAACTGTTTTACCCATACAAAGTATATATCATTCAATTCGTCTTAGCGAGACAAATACAGCAGTGCCGAAAAAAACATTAATCTAACTAATTTTACAAAATTATGGCACTTTTTCCTACCAACAGCGCGTACTAACGACGTCATTACGTTGCTAGTCAGTAACGTTGAAACGCAGTGCGATAGCCCAATAACCGCCCGGATGTGGCACGGTGCTGTTGTGCTGCGTTGTGTCGTGTCGGC
>Ga0049105_1000916_pt1 | contig 11831 bp, 6 predicted proteins | sample WorMetvaBAHAMAS1_FD_61260 | JGI IMG/M metagenome (GOLD analysis project Ga0049105, IMG submission 61260) | Worm MetaG Olavius vacuus BAHAMAS.1 | ecosystem: Host-associated > Annelida > Digestive system > Unclassified | place: Germany: Marburg | collected 2013-04-09 | reverse complement strand
AGTTTTGCAGTCATCTGAATATGGAATTATTTGCAAAATTTCAGATTACCTAGTACTGCCTTACAGCTTCATATGTCACTTCCAGTATTACTTATATGAGGGATGAAAGGCGTTTGAGATGAATCACCACATGATGTGTAAATATGTAGCTATTTGGTATAGGTAGTATTGCTTCAGTCTAGTACATTGTTTGTATTCTATTTAATCTGACAGCTGTCACTTGGATCTTCATCTTCCAAAGAGAAACGAAGCACAACAGAGCAACCAACCTCAGGAGCATTGGTGAAACCCACGACAGACAACGACAATGTCAATCACAGTCTGACTTGTCTCATCAATGAGAAAGATTTGTGTCTGTTTGGAAAGTTGGGTGACGGATCTTTCGGCGTCGTTCGCAAAGGAGATTGGACTACACAGTCCGGCTGCAAGGTTGGCAGTTGATTTTGTTGTTCATCATTCACTTTAACTGATGTAGATGACTTCAATGTTCTAACAGTCGATTATTGGATTCATTGTTGAGAAGTTGCCTACTGCACTGCAAACAGCCTTAACCAAGTTGTTAACATAGTGTGTGATGATGCCAAATGAATCTTCTGTCCTTAGCAAGAAGGTATTGAGTAGTAGCCTGCCTGATGTGTGGTGTGGGTGAAGTAGAGAGGAGCAGTGGTATGTCTGTGAGCCGCACTGCACATCTATTTTTTTGTTACTGTTGTCAGTGGATGGTTGCATGATGTGTTTTGGTACCACTTAAGTAGCTGCCACTTACAAAGATGTTACAGTCCACCAGTATCAAAAATATGGGACATTTGCATTTGGAGCTCTGCCACACTTGCAGCAAATTTGTGCTGTTTTAATATCATAGTCTACTTTGATGTCATATGCCTGTGCAATAATCTGTTGTGGATTTAATTTTTGGTTGTTTATATCTAGTTGATTCATCACGTTGTGTCCATTGTACGATGAAAGATTATATTTCAGATAACCCACCTGCAGTCTGTACTTCAGCTGATAATTTGGTCTGTCTTATATCTGGAGTGGCTAATAAATACTCAGAACTGATTGTAAACTTATAGAATTCTGGTTCATCGGTGTATTGTGAAATGCTTGTTGTAATTCACGTACTGTTCGTAATTTTGATCTAGGTTTCAGTTGCAGTGAAGATTCTGAAGAATGAGGTGTTGAGTCAGCCAGGTGCATTTGAAGACTTTGTGAAGGAAGTGAATGCGATGCACATTCTTGATCATCCGAACCTGATTCGGCTGTATGGCGTTGTATTGACGTCACCGTTGATGATGGCAAGTGCTGCTTATGTTTACATGTTAACAGGAATTATTATTATTGTTTATTTTTTATGCACAAGTGCAGCACAGTAAAGAACGTATGACACGCACGCACAAAAATTAACATTATTTGTGTTTTTAAAAACATCTGATTATTATCAACATAATAATGCTTGCTTATGTTATGTGTTTGGGTTTGGATCAGCAACAAACAGGTATATTGTGTTATGACACATTTTTACATCGAGTTGTTAAAGCAGTTTCATCTGTTATCTTGGTCATCTGTGCACCATAAACATAGGTCTTGAGTATTAGTGTTATCATTGTTATTATTTTTAGGCCCACCAGCACAGAGCCTGTAGGCATGAATATTGAAGTTAAGTTATTGTTAGTGATTGTTTTAATGTTTAGTGAAAATGACCACATCTAGCAGTTCTCACTATTGAGATGGAGGATTACAGTTACTTTGCGCCGAATTTTTGCATAAATTTATTGGAATTGGCCCTTATTTAGAAAATCATAATGGGCAGTAGAAATTTGCTCGTCATTGTGGCAACATCTGGGAAATAATATAAGAAAGACAGTGGCAGTAAGTCAAGACTGGCGGCTGTTTGTTATCAGTTTGCTATGTGTGTTATTGTGTCATTGTGTGTAACATGTTGTTTTATGTTTTACATGTGTAAAACGATACACATGTATTGTTTTGTGTTTGCATGTTGTTGTGGTGATGTTGTCAGTTCCTGTATGTGTTGATGACAGGTGACGGAGCTTGCACCACTTGGTGCTCTGATCGACCGACTTCGCCAGCCAGGCAATCGTTACTTGGTGACAACTCTTTGTGATCTAGCACGGCAGATTGTGTCTGGCATGGCCTACCTGGAGAGCAAGCGTTTCATACACCGCGATCTCGCCGCTCGTAACATTCTTCTATCATCGTCTGATTTTGTGAGTAATTCACAATCCATTGTCAGCAGTCATCAGTTCATATTTCTTTATCAGTCTATCTTGTAGATTAGTAATATAGGTATTAGTCACGTCTGTCTGCAGGTGATCAGTCTGTTACATGTCACAGGCTGCAGTGAATATTATCAGAATTTATCCACACCTGCATACAACTTTTGGTGATTTTATACACCACTGGCAGTAACTGGAGCCAGTTTACAAAAAATCTCACAAATATTCGTAATATTATCTTAAATCTTTCTTATGTTTGTCCTAAGTTGCAAAGTTAAGATGTCCTAAGTTTATCCTAAAATTTTCCTAAGTTAATTTACAAAAGGAATCTTACGACTTCCTAAGTTTGTCCTGAGTTACTGCACTAGTACGAAGTTATGCAAAACTTAAGACAAACTTAGGAAGACATTACGTGTGACTTACGAAAATGTGAAATCTTAAACTAAGTCAATATTATTGTTAGCAAACAAACATGATGCAGATTACGCATTGATACACATCATTGGTTTTATGCACTAATCGTAGAGCAAAAATAAGTAACGCTATGATTCTAATCGACCCATATACTCAAAACCAAAGACAAGACGTGTCGTTATTATTAATTAAGTTTCTGCTGTTTATGTTTATGCTGAAAGGACTCATAACTCATCAACGAAAGCAACATAAGGTTGACTTAGGACAGCTGAATTGATGGCATACATTTTTTGTAAGATTCTCTTAAGTCGCATGCTCACCCCAATATTTTCCTCAGTCAGAATTCATCCTCAGTTTTTTCTAAGTTTGTCCTAAGATTTTTTTTGTAAATCGGGCTTCAGTACTATACAAGTCAGATTAGCAGACTTCCCTTTGGGACTTTCATTGTCACCCAGCAAAGAACGTTATGCTAGTGACAGGTCAGATGTGTTTGCTGCTCCATCTTGACATAGTCTTGCACAGCAGCTTGTCATCAGGTTGTTGTTTAAGTGGCTGACAGCAGAATTTTGAACTACAATATCATACTGTTCAGCCTTCCTCATGGCTTAAACCTCACACAGTACTTGTGACCAGTGCCGAATTGCTTATCAAAGGTAATTCCACTCACTGCCAACTGCTTTCAGTGTCTGTTTTCAGCAGTTCAATGTAAAGATGTCCTGGTGTATTAGATAGTAGAAAAGATGAATTGTATGTACCGCACAGTGCTAGACTTGATGTTGTGGTACTGTTGTCACTGGTACACATGTGGCGTCGACTGTACAGGTGAAAATTGGTGACTTTGGATTGATGCGAGCTTTACCAAGCCAGTCTGATCACTATGTGATGACTGAGCAGAAGAAGGTTCCATTTGCTTGGTAGGTACTTGCTGTTATGATGGAGATTTTTTAGATATAACAGATATTTTTGGAGTAATTCAGAGAATGCTGCACTGTTGAACAGCTGCAGTAATGTGTAATATCTGCTGTTATTCATATTTCACTCTTCCCCGACCCTCCACTAGACAATATCTGAGTTATGGTGATTGTCTGGAGGTTAAGAGGGAATGTTATCAGAACTGCTCTGTGCTGGGTTGTGTGACACAATGTTCACAGTCAGCAGCACACTTATGTGAGCAGTTCTTACAGGTCCAGCAGATTGGGTTCGTCACATTGGGACCCTTACGCTGTGCGTAGAGGCGGTTGCCTAGAGTTGTATTATTGTAACATGGTGGAGTGGTGCTGGTTGGATTCAGGCCTTATCTGAAAGACCAACTGGCTTCCTTCAGTGCTTTGACACTGTTGGTTTGGTCATATGACCTGTAAAAATCGTCCCTGAAATGACCTATAATGTGTTGAGTGGGACGTTAAGCCTCTATACTACTCGTATTTCAGTCAGACTTTTGACACATATGTTATAACTTTGTGCCAGCAAAGAGCAGAGTGAGATATGTTTCAGACAGAAGATTTACTGTTGCTGATGTATGTACAGGTGTGCTCCAGAGAGCCTGAAGTCTCGTCAGTTTTCTCATGCCAGTGACTGCTGGATGTTTGGAGTGACACTGTGGGAGATGTACAGCTATGGAGAGGAGCCATGGTTAGGACTTAATGGCACTCAGGTATACTCTTTGTCATGTTTGTCACCTTGCAACAGGCATCACACATTGGCGGCATTGTGAAGTGAAGAAGCTGATGCTGCAGGCTAACAGACCACATTCGGTTCCGCTAAATTAAAGTTATTAAACACACTTTTCTGCTAACTTCACCCGGTTTGATGTGGAAAAGATGTGGCTGACTGCAAAGAGGCTTTCTTTTGGAGTGTGGTCAAGGTGACCTGAAAATGTTGGGAATGTGATAGATGTCAGGGAAATGTCAGAAAATTGATCAAAAGTCAGGGAAGTGTTGGGGAAGAAATCTTGTCAGGGAAACTGTTTGTTGCTAACTTTATGTTTAGGTCTGTGCCAGTGTTTAGTAGTATCATGCATGCATGCTTATTATACTGTTAAATATGATGTCAGTAACTGCAACTTGCTGCGAAAGTCCGGGAAATGTGATGGAATTCCACGGTGTCTGGAGAGTGGTCACACTGTGTGGTATAAAAAGATGTACTACAAGAAGACAGAGATCAGATGTTACTGTTTGATGTGCTTATGGTGAATATAACAGTCTTCTAGCCATTCTTCAGCAACTTCAGTGTCTCATTTCATGTCTGTTCTATCTGCATCATGCATCTAATTAGTAAGAAAAGTGTAATAGTTCAAAGAAACCTATCGACTTCGGCTGAAACTGGTTTACTGCATGAGGCGGGGTGTATTGTGTACTGTGGATAGGATGTGATATATGATGTACAATATGGTATGATACTTGTGTTCAGATTCTGCAGAAGATCGATAGGGACAATGAATGTCTGAAACGTCCCAAGGACTGTCCTGCGGACGTCTACCAGCTGATGCAGCAGTGCTGGGCACACCGGCCACAGGATCGGCCAAACTTTGCAGCATTAAAAGACTTCCTACGAGAGGTGAATTTTGTTAGTTTGTATTTTGAAATTTGTTATAATGTTACATGTTTGACATTTCGACTAGGGATGTTAATACCCGGGAAATTTGAATCCCGGGACCCGAACTAAATTTCCAAAGACACGTTTGGATCCCAACCTCGAGTTGCTAGTTCAGCCATAGTCGGGCCAAGCATGCTGTCTGTGCTCACCCCCATCCGTCGTCCTTCAAATGCATGTTGCGTGGTGGGACACTAAACTCTACTAACTCACTCACTGCGTGTGTGGGCTGGAGATGCATACAGACACTAGTCAACAGCTGTGCCAGTCCTCCCATGCCCCAGTCATTCATCTACTCAGGCACGCATGTGTCGCACATGGCATCTCAGCACTTGATGGACGAACGTATGCATAGGCCTAGACAGACAATAGATTGAGCAGTGAGTTTTCTGTGAAGTTAGCAGTAATTAGCTGCAAATATGCCTTTGACTGGACAGTCGATTACTTTTATCATTTCGCTACTGCATATAAATCAACATCAGTAGTGAGAGAGGGTGACGCTAATTAATGCCATCACTCCCATCAATGACTACATTTCCTGCAAGCTATATCAAAGGAATCTCTGCCGACAGTTCAGTCGTTTAATGCTTCAACGACTGTAGCAAGGTGTCATGGTGTGGGGTGTATGCGAAGGCCACTGCACTGAGGGTGCCATTGTTCCACTGTGGGTTTATAGCATGGGAGCGGGAGCAGGCGGAAGCATGCAACAATGCCTGCAGTGCCACTCGCTGGTTCTAGTTACTAATAAAACGCATGTACCATGTGGACTGAGCTTGCCCTAATTAGCAGCAAATGGCCATCATCCGTTTGGCTGTTACTTCGGGAATGATTTCGGGTAATGAACTACCCGGGATAGGGTAATTTTTTGGGACCCGGGTACCCAGGACCCAATTAACATCCCTGATTTCGACATCATGTCACTTTCAGTGCCTTTATGATGTAACAATAGCCATGAAAATATAGCTAAAATAATCGTTACGATAACAAGTTGTAGTTAGTACTTAATAAACTGTTGCACAGTTTTGTGATATGTTATATGACAGAAACAAATAGCACAGTTGTTGCTAATATGTTCAGCTTTATTTGTTGTACTTAATTTCTATTTTTCTGACAAAAATTTGCCAAAAATTCCTCATATAATAAATTAATATAATAATAGCTTTTAACCTTTTACAGCTTTGCTTCTGCAATTTCGACCCTTGCCTTGGAATTTCAGCTTCACAGTTCACAGTCAGTATGAGGAAACTGTTGCAAGAGGTAACATAGTGTATATTACTATGATAATGCATATATGTGGTAAGTGTTGAAAGTGGCTGTTGAAATGATTGTAATATGTGTGTGTGTGATGTAGGTTCAGCCACATGAAGTGAAGGCAACGAGTAAGTTTGACGAAGAAAACAAACTACATATTGATGATGGAGACATGATAATTGTCATCGATGGACGGTGAGTTTTACTTTCAACTTGCATTCTTCCAAGGAGTCTTCATGTAGAAAATGATGATTACTTGTGGTTTCATTCTCGTGGTAAAGTTGCATCTTTTTAGACATTATTGACTGTGGGTGAACGTTGAATGCCGTTCGAACTGCTGTGAGCTTGGTAATATTGCATTGTCTACAATTGTCCAGTCATCTTATAATGGTATTAATAGCAAAACTGGCAAATATAGAATTTAACGTATTTAATTATGTTCCAGTGCCAGCATTGTCTGCAGTTACTGCAATGACACTGTTGGTTAGAGGTTGAGAAGATTATCGGACCTCTACAAATACCACTCCACCAGTCTCCAAAAGTTTTCTTGGAGACCTTGCTGCCTTGCTTACAGAGATTTTGGGACTATATGGTGTCCATTGAATGGCATTAATTTTGTCCAGTATACTGCTGTGAACGTACACTATAACGTGTCGGAATTGGAGTCAAGACTTGTTTCTTTTCTAGACCATGACTCAAGTAATGAGAACTGCAGTCCCTTGATGAGTACATACAAGCATGGCTGTGAACTGTACTTTCAGGCCTGACTGCTACTGGTGGTTCGGTCAGAACAAACGGACATGCGAGTCTGGACAGTTTCCACGAGCTCTTGTTGATCCTCAGCGCAAAATCACGTGTATGTTTTATACGAGTAATGTCTCATTACTAGTCGGCGTTGATTATATGTTATGTGTGGTCCTCCTTGCATATTCCTGATTTATTTCTGTACTATGTGGTTGAGCCACATTATAAAAAATTACCATGTCAGACACACATATCTCTAGTGACATTATAAAACTTTTGAATATATTGATACGTTCTGCACTGGCAAAAATGGTATAGAGCTGCAGAACTGGTATGAATACATACAAGTAAGTTTACAGTCCTCTCTACTAAGAAATGTAAGGTAGTTATCAGTGTAATGAAGGAATGATTTCATCTGTCAGTATTCGTTCTGATGATGATTACTTAACTGATGCTAGGTGATGACATCAGCGGACCTCTGAAGCACAGTTTCATACACACTGGACATGCAGATGCAACTGGTAAACTCTGGGGTGATCCTGGACAAATTGACGAGTACGTTTTTTACTTGGTGTTTCTCATTTTTGTGGTTTTAATATTATTCCTTTGTTGTTAAGTGTGTATGTTTGTTTCACGAGTCCTGTAGTCAGCAGTCAGTTGAATGTGCTGTCTTCTGCTTTGTAAAATGATGGCAAACTGTATTAAAATTTTGTTAACAGACGTGTGTCAACAGTGCGGTTGATGATCTGTGTGAAGAGACTTGGCAGATACTACAAAATTTACAGATGACTTTCAACTGTGTGGAGTTTATTCATTTGTATATTATGTTGCATCAAATTACATTAGTAACTAGTGTCTTGTAAAAGATGTTTCCTTTAACATTTTTCATTTACTTGTGTACATTTATTTGTGTACAATATTACATCAGGCTACATATATATTAACTAATGTCTGCTGAAAAAGGATGTTTCCTATAACTTTTTTTATTTACTGAAATGTTCTTTTTGCACCGTTACACTATGCATACTGGCTTTGTCGTATGCCGGTCCTTCCCCACGTGTTTTATTGCACTTGTGCTTCCAAACTGTCATTGCTATATTTCAGATAAGGTTTCTGCATTTTTAGAAAGTGTACAGTTAGTGCAGGTGAGATGTGTGTTGTACAGGGTCTACTTGCGGAATCCACTGGATCCACCGGATATCTCTGGCTTTGGAAAAGACCAAAACATGCACTCAAACAAAGACAAACGTAAGTGCAGTATTTGCTATTTGACAGTAAGTGGAGAAGCAGTTGTTTTTGGGTTTGACCTGTGCACATATATTTCCTGCGTTTTTCGTTCTCTGTTTGGTACTATTTGATTATTAATTTTTTTGTTACTGCAGTTTTATTGCAGATGCGTGGACGCTCTACAATAAAAACTGTTCTATTTTACTTCTATTGCAGTTTTGCGGACCGCTTAACTCATGCCCTCAGCTTAAATTACCACGGATCAATCGCTTGATCAATGACCGTCTGTCTGTCTGCCAAATCAGATGTTGCCTCAGCTTATCAGATCTCGCATAGGATGTTGACAGATCCACTCCTGTAGCATTGCCAAGATTCTGTAATCAACATGACTGAAGTCAGATATGTTCAGAAGCCACAGGTTTGGGGCTATGATGAAGTCCGACATTTCGTGATGAAGCAGCTTGACGGTTGTGCGCACTTGCTGTGCTGGTGCACTGTGCTGTTAAAACTTAAGCTGGTTCTCTGCTTTCAATTTTATGAAAAATATGAAATATGCTTGTGATGGGAGATTTACTGAGGTGTATGCCTGCCAAAAATTATCAAAATAGATCTTGGTTTGACAAAGTTATTGCATAAATAAAATGGTGCAGTTCTTTTTGACTCGCATGGTATATATGGGTGTCCCATGGTTGTGTATTGGTTAATGTGTTGCAATCATGAGGTCGCAAGTTCGACTTCTGGCCACTGCACTTTCATCATATAAGTTGGTACTGGTCAAAGGACCATGATCGTCTGAGACTGGGAAGGTAATCACATATCTGGCAGAAAGTAATGGCACCTATTGCTGGATTTATGACTGCTTAGAGACCGGAATCCACTCCGGCCTCCAGCTCTTGTTGACAGTGGTACTGCATTCCCATTTACATGTACTGTTTGTGGTGCACTGTTGTTGTTAGGTTCGATCATATATCGAAGTGCTCGTGAGAAAAAAAGTTTTGGCTATCGGCAGTTGGATGCAGATGATCAAGCAGGGCCAATGCAGCGCAGCGTGACATCGGTGCATCCAAAGCGACACGATCGACGCATAGATAGCATAGGTTTCCGTGTGCACGGTCGCAGCAACATATCGAGTCACAAAGTGGCACCGCTTGCTCCAGATAATAAACAGGAAGATCTGTTAATCAACTTTGACGATGACTGCAGTGCCGTTCCACAGACTGCGTCGACAGTAACTGGTCCTCAACAGCAGGTCTCACAGAGTAGTGCTGATGTGCTGTCCTTGTTGGATAGCTCCATTGCAGAAAAATATCAGCGTCTGCCGCCAGCACTTGGCGAAAAGCAACGTGTTCCGTACGACCCTTTTGAGTTAAGTGACGATCTCAAGAGCTTTGCATCACAGAATGCCACTCCACTTCATGACAATAGCATGACACCTTCTCAGAAGTACGATGCGTCTTCTTCGCATCATAGTTGGTCCAGCTTTGATTCTTTCAGCTCGCAGGATGTGAATGACGACAACGAACTTGGAAGTCCACCTCCTGCGGTGACCCAGAGCCACGTTACAAGTGACAGAACATTTGGGTCAACCACAGCTAGCCATGCATTTGCCGCGGGAGCTACGAGTGCAAATCCCAGGATAGGAAGTGATACGAATTTACTTATGTATGCTAATGTTTCACATTGGACTACAGATGATAATGAAGGAAGACAGCAAACTTCAGACTATGGTAGCCAACATTCATATTCATATTCAAATTGCAGCAGACCATCCAATAGGAGGAGGAGGAGGCGTGATCAAAATGATCAGTTGACATCGCATGAAGTTACCAGTGACCTAAATGCAAACTCGGTGGTGCCACGGCCTGTCAGCATCGGCAATTCTGTTGATTGGATGAGCGGTGCTATTTCTCAGCTCTCAGTGAGAAATACGACTATGAGTCAATCTGCTGCAGCCATATCCCCAGCGGTTGGCCAAACAGTGGTTGCCGGTGCTGCAGGTTGGGATGAGAAAAGTCTGTCGAGAAGTATGAAAGCTGCGAAAAAGAAAATGCCTAACACTGGATCTGTGTTCTACAATGATTCAGATGAACACAGTGGAAATGCCTCTATGATGAACTCCTGCAGAGATCGAAACAGCGACGACAGTGCACCACCGGTGCCACCGAGAGATTATGTGTCTGATGACACGGCACGTGTGACTCAGCCGAGCGATGGAATCTACGCAAATGTCAACGAGAGAACTTCGAGCTCTGTTAGTTCTGATATTAGTGGCACACGGCAACTGGCTGAGGTTCATCCGTTTGTACAGTCATCCTCTGATGTGTACCAGAATTACTCAGAGTTTTCTCGGAGTGATGTGGACAGCGCAGATCACACTGTATATGCGAATGTGAAAGAACAATCATCCATGCCATGGAGCAATCGTTCAAGCTTCGTTGAAGCAACCACACGTGGTGAAGTTCGTCAGTTCGGAGGAGATTTTGATCTCTCAGCAGTCCACAGGGTACGTCGGCGCGTACCAGCGGCATCTCTGGATGATTGCCAAGCGGCCCTTGTTTGCTGTTATGGTGATGTCGAGTCCGCCGTTAAATATCTGAAAGTGGAGCAGCTGACTCGGCTTGGCATTGCACCACGAGAACGATGTCAGATGCTGCTTGAAGCATGCAACTGGAATCTGGAATCAGCTGGATCAGTTCTGCTTCATGAACTGAGTACAGGCTCCCCTGTGTAGTGTCGTCTTTCATACAGCTGATACCTGTTTATGTGGCAAGTTGTTAGCTGATTGTGAATATTTGCCCGTGTTGCATATCTCTTCATTACTTCCTGTTTTGGTTGTGCACATTTCGTTTACTTTAGCAGAAGAGTTAATGATTGTGTAAAAGTTTAACATTTTGCTGTTTTCAGCCTGTATACAGCAAAATATTTTGCATGGTAAACGTGATCATATTTTTGAAGACAGGAATACAGGTAGATGTTAAGAGAACAAATGTTGATTATGTGTTTAAGTTATACACTGTCTTTCAAAGAAAACCGGACCCCTACAGAAGGTCGGCATAAATTCGGTTAGTTTTCCAAATATAAAAAAAAATCTGAAATATACGTTTTGTAGGGAATTTCATTCTGAATAAAAGCTGCGAGTTTTATTACGATGACGTCACTATGACATCATTCATAAGCGTTAAATGCGGCGACATCACCGTCGACGTCGCTCCGTATAATGAACAATGGCTGTTCGTTATGCAGCGACTTCGCCGGCGACTTCGCCACATTTAATGCTTGTGAATGACGTCATAGTGACGTCATCGTAATAAAACTCGCAGCTTTTATTCAGAATGAAATTCCCTACAAAACGTATTTTCAGATTTTTTT
>Ga0049105_1000915_pt1 | contig 11834 bp, 6 predicted proteins | sample WorMetvaBAHAMAS1_FD_61260 | JGI IMG/M metagenome (GOLD analysis project Ga0049105, IMG submission 61260) | Worm MetaG Olavius vacuus BAHAMAS.1 | ecosystem: Host-associated > Annelida > Digestive system > Unclassified | place: Germany: Marburg | collected 2013-04-09 | reverse complement strand
GCCAACCGGCTCGACTCGGCTCATCAACGTATAGCATCTGTTTTCTCTTAATCACCCGCAGTGACACAAACTGACTGAGCCACGTCCGCTGGACCGGGCGGTCTGGATGACCTTGTGACCGTCGAACCTGTGGTTGTTTTTCACGAATTTGCCACAGTGTCCGTGTCTGTATTAAATAGACCAGGACGTGTGCTGTAACTGTCAACAGCTCCAAATCCTTCGTCACGTTACTATAAATGCTGTACGTTGCCATACATAGGCCTATCTGTGGCAAGCAAATCAGCACACAGTCGATGGTCTTCTTTTTCTTGATTTTTTTGTGTAATCACAGATTCCCATTCCAGCATACTTATATCGTTATCTGCACATTGTAATAATCCACATTCCGCCCGCATGTCTGACAACGTAGGCCTAAAAATTTCTGTACAGTTGAATGGCTTAAATAATGATGCTATCATCATCACTTATTTTAAATCAGGTGCACGGCCCATGGATAAAAACAAACATATGAATGAAAAATACTGTTGTAATTTCTTTACTGTAGCCTACTTTGTTATCATAAGCTCAGTTGACCAATATTTGTATACTTAGACTTATTACACAGCAGGTCACTGCTATCTATGTACTGGTCGCGGCAGATGGGCTGCACCGCTGCAGCGCCTCGAATACGGGCAAATACCGTTATCTGTTGGCTGTCAGCTTTGCGCACACGGTTGTTGCCCGTGAATCCCTTCTACGGTTATTACCCGTCGTAGTTTACGGGTAACAACCGTTTAAATTACGGGATTTTTTTACAGTGTACGAGCAAAAAGAGATCGAAAATCGGCGATTTCACTCCAACGCTGTCAGTTTCATCCAAAATTTCAGGTAGAAGGGGTCGTCCCCCACCAATCATTTTTGCACGGTTAGTTAGGCCAATGAGTTAGGCCAATGAATTCCTTACGACAATGCAGTTGACAGTTTTCTCACAACAAAACTTTGTAGCAGACTTTTTCAATCGAAATGCAATTTTAGACGGAAAGTGGCCGTTTTGCATTTGTTAAGCCCCCTTTGGGGGGGGGGGGCAGGTTAGGGGCAACGTACGATGATTGTCTTAGGCTCATTGGAAAATGCGTAGTGGACTTCCTATCAGTGTTAATTGAACTTTTTTCGCTAGGTGTTATGGCTGAGGCACTACGAATGAATATCGGTTCAAAATCGGTGATTTCGCTCCAATGGGGGCCAGTTGACCCAAAATTTCACGTAGAAGTGGCAGGCCCCCCACCAGCCATTCTTTTTCTCGGAAAGCTAGGCTTAATAATCTTTCGTAGGTATAAAAATCTGGACAGATCTCTCTTCCGTTATATCACGACGCGTTTGACAGACACACGGACGGACAGACGGACAACTTTCTCATCGCTAGACCGCGTCTGCATTCCATGCAGCGCGGTAAAGATCGTAGATAAGCGCGTTAGATTTGCTTTAAAATAATCAGTTATTAATCTTGAACAGCTATTCCAGGATCGATAAAAATTTGTTCACTAAAAAGCAACCTATGAAAACCATGCCAGTCCCAAGTCTACAGAAAAACATTCATCATTAATATTCAGTGATTGCTACTTATTTGTGCTTGTGTACACTTAGTCTGTATTGTGTTTGTATTTTTACTTCTTTTTATTCGTATATGTTATTGTAGTATCATATCACGCGTTTGACGTGATTGTTCTATACACTAGAATAAATTAATTAATGAATAAATAAAAACGTATAAACATTTCTTTTGAATTTGATTAAGTGATTATGTGATAATATTTGATATGTAGTTTAAAAGCAAACATTTTAACTTACCGTTGATGCAGTCATATATGACTTTAATATAGTTTCCCTTTTGGTCACAATGCTCATCCTCAGTTAAATTATAATAATTAAAAATGTTTTCACTGATGCGGCAGAAGTATTCTCCGTTGCAGCGCTTGATGTCTGAATGATTAGTTATTGACCTCGTACATTCCACTTCCAATGGACATTGATGCGTGAGCGAGACTTCAGCTGAATGAATGCGGATGACTTGATTTAAACCGCATGAACAACGGAGTATCGGATTACTATTGTCATCCGGATCTCGACACTGCTGAAAAACTAGAGGCCCAAGGACTTGTACTGCAAGTAACACAAGATGATATCAAAGAAAAGCAATATATAATGCTGTCCTAAAAGTTTGAAAGTGACAGGGTACCACAGGTAGGCCTAAGTTGCAATGTACAATCTACAGCGGCATTGGGAAGTTGCGGTACAGTCACTCAATCTTAGGAACACGGTAAAGCGTTCCAGACAGAGGGTCCAGCGACGCAGAATGCCATTTCCCCGAACGTTGTCCTTCTTCTTGGTACAACACACTGGATATGTCCTTAAATTTTAGAGGGGCAAAAATCGAAATTTTGCCACGACTTTCGACATCAGTGGCCTCTGACGCGTTGTCACTTCAAAATGGATCATCATAGCGTAAATCTAATAATTTACTTTCAGCGACGATGATTTTGTTTCGTTTAGAAGCTGACAGGTCAGCCATCCCACCACCAATTTCACAAGGTGTTAGGGACTTCAGTGTCGAAACGAAGCGACGTACATAAAATTTGAAAACGTAAAAGCGCCTATGACACTCCTAACTCCACCCAAATGTGATCTAGGTCAATTCTGCTGAGAATTAGGCATTGCAATACTGCCACCCGTAAAAAACTGACCTGAAAATCGTGATAAGTTTCTTAGCACGCGCAGAGTCCCCACACAAAATGTACATAAGAGGCTGTGTCCTCGGCAGAACTTGAAACGTAACTCAGATAGTATATGACATTGTGTAATTTGTACGGAACAATACATTGCCAATGCGCTGTGAACAACAAGTAAATGATAACCCGGGTGCACTTGACATTACTCATGTGATAATGTGACTGCGGGTTTCTTCGGTAAATCGGCGGCGACTTTGACCAGAAATAACTTGACTTGACCTGAGGCATCCCCGTCAACTAAGTCAACCCCGCAGCGGCGACTCTTAGCTTTCTAAGTCGAACGGACCAATGCTAAGTTAAGTTTAAAAGATCCCATTTGATAAAGGCAACTTTAAATTGCAGGAAGGGCCGCATATTGTTTCAGACACAGGGCTACAGATATAACATAATAATTATTAATTATTAATGATGAACAAGCGTCCTACGACATAACAAATTATAGTATAGTAGCATTTGACGTTATTAACCTATGCTGAGAACGACAGATTTTTGGAACGAAAGCAAATGCATCGATTCATCTTACCAGGGTTGATGCAGTCATATACAACACTAATAGCGTTTCCATTTGGGTGAGCATCACATAGCTTATCCGGAGTTGAAAGTATGTCTCTAGGGATCCAGCAAATGTTTCCTCCCTGACAATTCCTGATGGCGCTATGATTTGTAACTATTCTGGAGCACGTGGTTCCAATAGGTGGACATTGCCGTGGATTGCTTTCGGGGTTCCATTCCTCACTGAATCCGACTACAGCTGAACGAATGTGGATGACTTGATCACAAGAACACAAATTCGTGTAGAAGGCACGAAAATCATCAGCTACTCGACACTCGTTAAGCACTAAGGCGCCTGTAACTCAACAAAAATACATACATGTCACATGTCACTAATGTCGCGACATTTTAGTAATAAGCCTACGTTTTATTAAAGTGAAAAATTTATTTATCGAAAACGCTACATAAAATTTATAGTAAAAGACACAGATAGCTTACGCGCTAAAATACAAGTGGACATAATATGTTAACGATACAATAAAATACAGAAAAATCAATGTCATTAGTTAGCCCTCCTGGTAATAGCCAAATAAAATAATACAGCCTTCAGATGTCTTTTGGAAAAATAGCAGCTGTCGAACGCGAGAGTTTCAGTTCAGTCGACAACCATCACGTAAATCAGGTGCAGTACCAAAAAATGTTCTTTCACCGATATTTCGTTTCATTCTTTATACGACTCATTAGTCGCAGTTGCTGGATGATCGCAGATATGATTTTGGAATCGATGTCAGAGGCCGGCGTCACAGCAGGTTTGTGACGCAAGGGGTCTAACTCAAAATCGTCTTGTGTATCAACAACCACAGCATGTACTGGATTCGATCCTCAATGGAAACCAATTTAATTTCTGCACAACAGAACCTATTATCGTCATGCGGCGTGATGTCAAGAACCGTTTGCGTGCAGGACTACAACGGCACTAGTGTCAACAAACCAGCAAGAACAGCGATGCAGTAATCCAAGTGACAACACCAGAGCTGTAACGTGATAACGTCACGGTCTAGTAGTTGGCGACCAAGTGAGCGTATAAACGGCGCAGGTAAAGAAACACGTCTGCGCATTGAGTCTTCGATGTCGAACAAAACGCCAACGTGCTTGATGACGTTATGGTTCAGTGTGATGGTCAAGCGGTCTGACGACAGCTGACAGCGATGAGATGCTGGACCAAACCAAAGCAGCTCAGTCTCGTCCGCGTTGAGCTGTAGTCGCTTTGCGAAGCACAAGTTGCTAACGTCAATAGTACATTGTTTAACTCATGATGCTATCACAATCTTCACTGTAAAATCCACTGCAGTAACATTGCAAAGAGAAAGGAAGTTAAACAAGTAAAAATATGATACGGCCCGCCTGTTAATGGCATTTAACCGTTCACAGATAGCCGAAGAGATGAAAAGTCGAGTTCGGTGCTTTCCAGTGACTAGACGATACGTATGATTATGACAAATGTTAGACAGCCTAGGACTTCCTATTCGCGTAAATTAGTAGCTCTATGTGTAATGTAATGTAATATAAATCGTCGATTTATATAGCACATTACATAAAAAAACTTTAAAGCGCTGTCTTGGTTATAGAGATATCAATGACATAATGCTTTCAAGGTCAAGGCCAGTTTTGCCATTTTCGTTGTCATATGGCAAAGATAACCGGTGAGTTTGACTTCAGGCATGGGGTTTCCTATTAGTGTCCCATAGTAACTACAGTGTGTCCAGAAAAAAAGAGACCAAAATGTTTTTTATAATATTTTCTATAAAACTCGGGCGATCCCGATGATATTTGGTGCACCGTTTCTTTAATAAATTTGCTTTAAAATAATGCAAATGTTTCCCACCTTACCTAAATAATGTCTCTACACTACCTTGTGAAACTTGAAATTTTCATCGGACACGTGCTACAGTTGAGTTGTTACACATAGACACTCCAGACTCCAGAGTTTATCCCACCCGATCTGTGGCCTTCAAATTCGCCAGATTTGAATCCAGTTGATTACAGCGTGTGAGGACTAACTGCAAAAGAAGAAGTACAAAACAGGCGTCTGAATCGAAACAGCGACTGAGAACAGAGTGGGCCAACTAGGCCTAAAGATGGGCTGTGTATTTACTGCGGGAGCCATTCGTCAGTGGCGTCGTCGATAGCTCCAGAGCAGAGATACTTGTTTTGTACACCTTTCTTGTAATATTTCCCACATTCTATTATTAACTGGATTCAAATGTGGCGAATTTGGAGGGCACATTTGAGGTGGGATAAATTCTAGAGTTTCTTTGTGTTACAACTCAACGGTAGCATGTGCGCATTGAGCATTTCAAGCTTCATAGGGCAGTGTAGAGACATTATTCAGGTAAGGTAAGAAACGTTTAAATCAGTTTGAAGCAAAATTCAGGAAACAGTATACCAAATTTCATCAGAATCGCCGGAGTTTTGTAGGAGATATTTTAAATAATAAATTTCAGTTTGTCTCTTTTTTTCCTGGATACAGTGTATTATGCCTAAAATACACCGTTTTTGCCATATGGGCATGGGATAGACGAACTGACAGACAGACACACGGACACACAGACGAAACGCGGCATCGCTTAATGCCTCCCTACAAGTTAAGTGGCGAGGGCATAATAAGACCCATGCAGCATCGTAGTGTCAGCTCTGCGACATTCCGTTTCCTTTGAACCAGTAATGAACATACATCTCAGACGACGCCACTTTTACACCTACTTTTACCATGCGATAATAATCAGCGATGCTGTATTTCTGTTCTTTCACAAGATATCTACGATTCGACACGGATACTAACGCGATGTACTTTTTTTCGTAACATGCCGTTAATTTTCCTGTTTATACCCATATAAATCATACCGCTGGTTGTCGGAGACAACGCGACACGTCGTGTAGTGAACAATGTGCCAGTTCTGTGCAAGTAACGCCGAGAGTCTGAACGAATAAAATGATGATGATGATGATGATGAGTGGGGTAATATTTGCGACCTGTTGATCATGTACATCACTGGAATCAAAGTCAGGGCCCAAATTGACAGATATATTGTCCTAAGATGTGTCATAAGATCATCTTAAGACAAAAATTATGATGTCATAAGATTATCTTATAACATATCTTGGGATAAATATTAAGACAATAGGCCTATTTGTGAATTTGAGCCCAGCTATCTTAAAGTTATCGTGAAATTTTGTCTTAAGATTGTCGTAAATGTTCTGTGAATTTGCCAGTTGTCATAAGATTGTCGTAAGTCCAAAAACTGTCTTAAGGTTGTTTAAGATCGTCTGTGAATTTGGACCCAGGAACAGACTCATAAAATAGTGGCAGTACACTGTTTGACATGTTACGTACAACAAAAACGTTTGTATAAGTCAAAAACGTACTTGTTAGCTGAGACAAGAACACCACTAAAAGTGAATTTATTATCGAGCTAACAGCCATTGTGTGTATCAATACGGCTCTCAGTCGTCTACAAAAACGATTGCTTAAAGCTACCACATGTAGCTTTGACAGAGTTTAACGCAGCTGTTTAAGAAGTATGTGTTAGAGATGGGCGGATGTCAGATTTGCCAAATCGATGTCACACAATATTTTGCCAGACATCAGTTTCAAGAGAGAAAACACAACTACAGTATTTGAGAAATCACTGAAGCGATTACAAAATAGTGTTAGCCTTTGACAATAGTGTTTTACTCGAGGCTGCTGTTGCAGGTACTGTCAAACTAATCAGCAAACTTATGATAGTGATATAAGATGTTTGAAATACTACATTTACGTATTTTATTTTAGCCTGTAATTTTCGATCATTGCTTATGTCAAAAATCTAAATCTATTTTTAGTTTTTTAATAATGATTTTTGTAAGTGAGTTACATTTGTCGTATACAGAGTTAGTCAAAAAGTGCACGAGTTACTTTTGCAACAACTTTTTTAAACTTTTTATATTACATAATTATTGGCATACATATAATTTGGTAAATGTGAAATAAAATATCATCAAAACTACCAATATTTGAGTCTCTCTTGAAAGGTATTTTATTATGTCTTGTAAAACGCAACATACGCACACTACGTAATTTACGTCACATAAGCTTAAACGTCATCATTATCACCTCGAACATTTAAATAAACATCACACAAAGTATGACATCGTGCAGATCAACAATACAATGCAATAGTAAATATGGTATCAAAATTAAATGTTCCAACTGTCTGCCTCAAATTCTAACTTGTGCCATGTGCCTCTTCTTCTCCCTTAGACAACATAATGAGCCAAGATGGTTGTCTGGAGGTAAGAGGGGAGATAGCAGAACTATTTGTGTGTTGTGTTATGTACTGAAGTTGGGCACAGTCATAAGCACACTTAGATGAGCAGTTCTTACAGTTCTCTGGATTGGGTTTGGTCATACTGGGCCCATTTCACTGTGCATAGATTCATTTGTGCTTGTGTGCCTGTATTTATCATACTGCGTTATAATGTCGTATCATTGTAACACGGTGGGTTGGACCTGGTGGGATTAAAGCCTAATCCTTAAGACCTTATCTTCCTTCAGTGCTTGACACTGTTGCAACTGGGGCTTTTAACCCGTAAAAACCCGTCCCCGATATGACCTATAATGTGTTTAGTGAGACGTTAAACCTTACTCAAGCTTATGCCGATAGTTTAAATCGCCACTGATCAATCGTATGATCATCGATCCATGACCGTCCGGTGTATGTTTGACCAACTGTCAATCAGGCGTTGCCTCAGCTCATCAAAGTTATTGATAGAGCGCTTTTGTAACACCACCCAGATCCTGCAATCCACAGGACTAAGGTGTGGGATGTTGGATACTATGATGAAGTGCGGAGTCTCTCGACGAAGCAGCTGTGCGGTTTTGCGCGCACGATGCAATGGTGCACTATACTCTTGATATTTTAGCTGGTTCTCTGGGAAGCGTGGTGACTCTGTGGTATAGCTTCGGGCTTGCGATCGAGATGTCGCGGGTTCGATACCCGGCTGGGCATCGCTGCGCAATTACCTTGGGGCAAGTTGTTCACACCTATCTGCCTCTATCACCAAGCAGTATAATTTGGTACTGGTGTAATAGCCGCGAAGGTAACGGCAGGTTATGGAAAAGGTGTGGTCTGTAGTCCATAACACTGGACCTCAAACCAACTGACGGCTCAGGACTATGAACACCCAACTGTCGCAGTGTTTGCAGCACTGCTGACTGTGGTTACTTTACCTTATCATCGTTTTGCGTCTGTTTTCGACTTTATAAATTATAAATTATTAAAATATATTAAAATTATAAATTATTTATAATATAAAAAATGCAGGTAATAAGAAATTCATTGATGTATATCAGCGAGAAATATTGTCAGAATAGAATGACGTTTGGTTATTACGTTGCAAAAAGAAAACGGTGCAGTTGTTGACTCACATGGTATACTGAAATTCTGTGACATTGAAACTGACAATAAGATACGATATCGATACGTCTTCTGTCGATATGTTCATATCAATTAGATGTATCGAGGAAATCGTTATATCGACCCATCCCTACAGTGCTCATACGAATGCTTTTCTACATGCGTGAGAAAGTCATTGACTGTATGCCACGATCACGATGTTTATACGCTTCGCTTGCGACACATTGTTATACACGCAACGGATGTCAAGGTGCTATCATGCCACTGGCCTGTTAGCCCAATAATAGCCCTGCCTGGCCTGCCATGGCCTGTTCGTTAACACTCACTTTTACCCCTCCAGACAGTGGTTTAACTTCCACTACACGTATCTCCATTCTATGAACGTATTCTTCAGATGGTGTACGATCAAAATGGCCGCGGACTGAAACGGCCGGAGACAAATAAGGCCGCGCGACAAAACGGGCGCCTGAACAGATCTTTCCATTTAGCTGTAGTTGGCCATCTATACACCTATCGGTGTCATTGCTGTGTGTTGTATAACTTATAAGCGTATTTTGTATTTTAGATGTCGATACTCCTGGCCTACGTCACGTAATCAGTGTTGGGCACAAGTTAAGTTAAACGTTGTAAACTCCAACTTTAAAACCATTGTTTAGTTACATGTACCGGTACAACGTAATCTGATGAGATTAAGTACATTAATAAATTTATTGATAATTATAGAAATTTCGGGAATGATCTGTGTAAATTTTTGTGTACTAGTTAGTTAAGTTTATGTGTGTGTGTTTTTTTCTTCTGTTTTTCTACCTTCTGGTGAATAAAGTTGATCATTACATGTACGTTAAAACGCAAGTTTAACCAAACTTTTTAGTTGCCGCGGGCTGCAACGGCCTTGCGGCCTTCTTGGTACGCGGCCGTTTCGGCGCGCGGCCGTTATGACTGTAAGCCCTTCAGATGTCGTGCACTTTCGCAAACTAAGCGCACCTCACGGAGATGAGCCGACCTGGTTTTTCAGCAGTCCGTGTACGGTACAAACTGGTAACACTAATTAAGCTAAAACCATGTAAAACATCATTTTTACTATGTTTGTTTAACATTTGTAAAATTAAAGTTGATTACTGTATTTGCATTCCCCGCAGATTCACCATTTCGAAAGAATTCAAAACTGCGAAAACTTTGAATCAAGTTTTTTTTCGACTTTTAGTATCAATACACGGCGCTCAGCAGTTGATAGCCATCAAATGTATACCGAAGGTATGGTCGTAGGTAAAGCTTCAACAATTGGTACAGAGATCTCACCCACATTTCCCCTAATTTTCACAGGGGGTCAAAAAGTGCAAAATTTGGCGTCGTTTTTAACATCACTGAACACTGAGCCACCCGCGTTTGAAAATGCAGCAAAATATCCGAACTCGGGCATAGAAATGCAATGCTGCGATAACCTCTTATGTCCTCGCCAAGTTTGGTGAAGTTGGGTCCCCAGTTGTGCCCACCCCCTAAAATTGCACCGCGAAACGTGCTAAATCGTCTATAACTCAGCCATGGATTATTCGATTTCGCTCATATTTTGTACAGAGTTTGAACGCATGACACCCGAAGTGTTTTAAAAGTTCAAGATCAAGAGGTCAAAGGTCTAGATCACAGCGTAACACAACGAGTGCAAAAATTCACAAAATTATCAATAATTCAGCCGGACATTGTTCGATTTCGCTCAAATTTTATACAGACTTTGATCACGTGACGCTTGATGTACGACAAACTTTAAAGGTAAACGGGTCAAAGGTCAAGGTCACAGCTTGACATAATAACGCATCAGCATCAAAAAGCGCTATAATTCAGGCACGGATAAGTTGTCGAAGGTCAAACGTGGTAAAAATTATCCCAGAGCTGAGCGCAACATTACACAGTGTTCAAGGTCATTAGTTCAAATAGTGACGTCGCAATAACTCTGCCGCGGATTGCTCGATTGCTCGATTGCACTTAAATTTAGCATGGAGTTTTATCACGTTACCGGGTCAAAGGTAAAGGTCACAGCGTAAAGTAATGTATCAGCAGCAAAAACGCTATAATACGGCAATGAATAGGTTCGGCGAAATCAAACTTGACATGGCGTCGTAATTAAATCGGACGAGGGCTAACGTGGCGTAAGGCGGCCTCAAGTTGCAATGCATTCGCAATTGCCGCGTTTTCTAATTAATTATGTTTAGTGTTTTAATTCTAACTTTATTTATTTAGCTAAAATGCTAATTACTCTGTAGTTAGTTTATAAAAGTTCACTATTTAAAATTTGATCGTCATCAATAGTTATCATATTTTAAGAGGTCTACATGTATGGTACTTATTTACATCAATACACAAGATGGGCAAGAAACGCAGACTGTTGTTATAAGTTATGTAATTCCTGTGCTGGAGAAAGACTGGTGTTTTGCATACCACTACATTAAAATAACTTTGAACAAGTTCACTGAAACAATGCTACACTAACAAGTGTAACTCGACGCTACACCGTAGAAATATATTTCCGCCAATATACGATAATTGGCTTGGTCATGATACTGACCTTTGACTTTTGACCTTTAAAACCGTATTTGCACTGTCCTCTCATATAAAGAATATTTCTGCCAAGTTTTATTGAAATCCGTCCACTACGTACAGAATACATCGCGTCACGCTAAGTAATCTGTAGGCTGGTGTTACCACGGACGTTTGCCGCGACTAGAAGACATACATGTAATGCATCCAATCGTCTTTTTGGCGGAGGCATCAAATAGCAATTCACCGTTCACCTCACAAAGCCACTTACCTGTGCTCCGTGCTCTGCAGTTCGTCAAACCAAACAAGGAGCTTTGCTACCGCAGAGAGACCGCGCTGCAGGCTCAAAGAGAGTCTCAAAGACTAAGGCGGCTCTTACATGTGAAATAAAACTGAAATAAAACTGAAATAAAACAAATTTGTTTCAGTTTTATTTCAGACTCTCTTACATGTGAAATAAAACTGAAACAAAACTGAAATAAAACAAAATTTGTTTCAGGTTTGTTTCAGAGTTGTTTCAGGCTCATTATCATATTTATTCGCGTGTTAAGAAATATGCAAATGCAAAAACTGTTTTAGCCAATCAGAG
>Ga0049105_1000914_pt1 | contig 11837 bp, 11 predicted proteins | sample WorMetvaBAHAMAS1_FD_61260 | JGI IMG/M metagenome (GOLD analysis project Ga0049105, IMG submission 61260) | Worm MetaG Olavius vacuus BAHAMAS.1 | ecosystem: Host-associated > Annelida > Digestive system > Unclassified | place: Germany: Marburg | collected 2013-04-09 | reverse complement strand
GTGTAAATAAACCACAAATCGAGTACCAGCTTCGGCTGGGGTAAAGGCGGGAAAGTCACCTCTGCCGGGTGGCAGGTAACACTGTGTGATCTCATATGGCATGTGATTTTCCCGTAGCGGTGTGGTAATTTCCATTACGAACTGCTATATCCGGTTTACTTACTTTACTTTACAAAGTTATGCCATTGAAAGCTAAGGAGTCTGATACTTATGACGCACCATGTATAACAATAAATTTCCTAGCTGTACACATGCATCATATGTTGCCAGTTCAGCTTCCCAACAGCCTGCGTGCTTCTCGACAAGACCACAGATCTACATCTGCAGGACTACCACACACAGGTACAACGCACACCAATTAATGGTTGATCGCAAATATTATGAAATGGAATGAATATGAGCATTACGCACATTCGTATTGGTTAGTACATGACACAACGCAAAAGACGATAAAATCAACGTGGGATTCAACATGCCCTTTCAGTGACCTTTTCAGTTTTATACAAATGTCAAAGATATCAAACTGTAAAGCGACCTTCGTCAATATAAACACAGACGAAACACCGACAACAGAGAAGCAGCAATAATAAATAGGGAGACGAATGCAATAATATCGACGGTGATATCAACGACTGAATAATTACAGACATGCCAACTGAACTGCATTTGAGTACAAAACTCGCGTGATCTGCTTGCCAACTTGAAATCCGCACGGGAGCCGGTTTGACACTTATTGTCCAGTAGAGGCCTTTTCCAGTGGACAAAACAGTGAAAATTCATTGACCCCAAGAACCCCACTCCCGCCTCGGCCTTCGGCCCTTCAGGCCCCAGGCTGTGGCCTTCAGGCCTTGCCCCGGTCACTGCGACTTTGCCCTAGGAATGACCTGCTTAGAAATTTCAGAGTGTTGGCAGGTCTGTAATTAACGCTACCAGATCTCACTGAATGGTCGACAATTACTATCGTTCAACATCAAAACATATGAGATTCCACACAGCATGAAGGGAAGCAGCACTGGTTACAACACAGTTAACTCACGACATGCATACAGGATATCACTGGTAATGCTGGAAAGGAACGGCAGGGATGACTAGGATATCAATCCAAGTCCACGTCAATCAAGTCCACGCCAGTTACTCAAACGCTTTCTTCATAATTCGTGAACTTTCCATTATGTGCGAACTCTTGTTTCCCGTTGCTGGAGCGGCAGCGTTGTGTCTGCCAATGTACCTGCAAGCCAACCAGTACAAAATCCATTTGCACGCAAAGTCAATACAGTCTAAATTAATTCATATTGTAATTTAATTACTACGAAGTCCGACTTAACTTATATCTTGTCATTATCAGAAGCATATGGCACAGACCACTTGTGATGTCCATCTAATAATAATCGCCTTTATTAATCCAGCTTGACAGTCGCACACTGGTCACATAGGATACGTACATACAAGCTGCCACGCAGGACAGCACAACAAATACCGGCACGCAGGCCAGGTATAACAACAGGGTTTAGCACAGGCAAGAAGCTGCCACATACAGCGCTAAGCGGCTGGAAACAACTGCACCAGGCTTACAACCCTGTATGCATTCACCAGATGGCGCCACCTGAGCACACATCGATAAACGGGCCTACTACTCATTTATCGACCCCAGAAGGACGAAAGGCTGAGTTGGCCTAGTTGGCGATGGTTTACCCAAATAGTGGTCACTGGTCACCCTTCCGCTGCAGGCTGAGCGCAGGGCAGGGTCAGTTCACCGGCCTAAGACCGGCATTTCTCCAACTGTGCTATGCAACCAATGCTCTGTACTGTGCTGCCACCTCCATCTTCATCCATCTGTACCCAACACCTTCTGTCCACATGTCATTCTCAGCTTCCTCTGTGCCTTGCCATGTCCACAGCAGTGCTTGGTGGGCATCACTTCTTCTCGATGTGTAACCGAGTTGCATTTTATTCAAGTTTCTGACCAGTTTCCACCGCCATTCTTTATAAATTTGCATTTAATTACCTAATTACGCCAGCGATATTCGATGTATGAAACAGCAAGTTCGGTACTCACTTTATTGCACGTCCTGATCCCTCCTTCTTCAGAGTTGCCTCAAAGCGTGGTCTTGTGTATGACCAAGCCCCCATGTTCTTTGGCTCCTCCTGCACCCAGTGAACACTCGCGTTCGGATACTTCATCATCTCAGCTTTAACAAGATCCATCGGAAATGGTGAGATCTGTACAGCACAACAGTTTCACAAGATACAGCATCATTTCCAGTTAACACTATAACCATGACAACAATAAGTTGAAGGATCAATGTACAAAGAATGTTTATTCTCATCATATACAAACCAAGCGGAAGCAATAAAACTGCTGGACGTAGGCAGTGGCCGTACATGTCAGCCTGTTAGCCCATGCAAATATCCAGTTAAACTTTACCTCTCCAGAAACTAGAATGATTGCCCTACCTGCTACTGAAAACCGCACAATCATATCTTCTTTCGTCTGGACAAAACACCGGAATGTGATGGACAGACGGACAGATCTCCTCTGGCAATAGTGTGCTCTAACAGAGTTAGATGCATGCTAAAATCACAACAAATTACAGTTATTTAAGTGCAATTAAGACATTTAGAAGTCGCAGAACGGTAAGACGATCTTGTACGCTCTGGACTGCAGTGACAAACACAAATATGTGAATTATGTTTACCTGTTCAATCCTTGCAATGGCTATGTCTTCATCGCGATGCTTCTGTGTGCGCTCCTTTGACAGCTCGTAGTAGATTTTGCCGGTGCAAAACAGCAGTTTCTTGACGCGTTCCGCGTTGTCGACCACGGGTCCATCGTCTGGTATCAGTCTCTTAAACGACGTACCCTCCACCATGTCGTCAAACGACGACTTGGCATCCGGATGACGGAGCAGACTCTTTGGCGTCATGACAATCAACTGAGACAGAAACAGGACCAGACTCTCAAAGTAATTAACAGCATTTCTACGATTCAAATAAGCAAGTCGTCACCATGCGCCGTGGTCAGTTAAACCCAAATAGAAATGTTTTCAGCTGCCATTTGAACAATCAGTAGCTGACGTCCTGTCGTAAGCAGGACGGTCAATTGTTCCTCTCCCGCAGACTGGCAGCAGGGAACCTCTTGTCACTAAAGGTGCTACGTGTATGTAGGGTGATGCATGATCAGAGAAGACAGCGGCTACTGACAATGATAATGCTGATGTTCAGCTGGCTAAGAGATGATGCGACAAACGCACCAGTGTAATAATAATACTGTTCATACACTATGTTACCATGGAAATATGGCAACATCTTACTATTGTATTAAGCAGTAACAGCCTCGAGAAAAGAAGGCTACGACATCTACAAGGTGAACGGTGCGTAGCTGTAAGCTGGACCCCTGACCATGAAACAGCAATGCAAGTTATTTGCGAGGTTTAGAATGTAAGCATCAAATACAAATGGACAGAGTTATCATGATCTCTTAACTTAAGTCCTATGTATATGGCAGTTCATGGAGGCAATGTTCCACCCGTTTAAGCGTTATAGTGGATTTTGTGCCTGACTACTAAGAACCCAGTGAACTCGACTTTCAACCATAAAATGGTATGGCTGGTTATGCCTGTCACGGAGACCATGTACTATGTACCAAATTCAAACAGAGAGAGAATGCAACGTGTCGTAATGTGAGGTGACCAGTGACGTTGCCAACTCACTGGTTTGCGGAATGGCAGAAGAATCTGGCGTCGCAGCGCGTGGAAGAAGTTCGCTGGAGTCGTGAAGTTGCACACGAACCAGTTGATCTCGTGCAGCTGTTGCATCTCAAAGTTCTCATTTTCTGGCTGCAAAACCAAAACCAGGACATAGTTATTTTGTACTTTGGACATCCGCAGTAAAGGTAAATGAAATGTTATCTACTCTGTAAGGCAAGGTAAACGTGGATTTGTATAGCGCCTTGTCGTGAACACACCTCTAAGGTGCTCAGGTATGGCATGCGTTCTGAAGTCATCTCAGTTTTACCGGCACACCCCGCGTACATCTGCTAACAAAACGAACCATACCTGTCTTTGCCTTCCCAGCCGAAGCTGGTACTCATTTACTGACCCCGGAGGGATGGAAGGCTGAGTTGGCTACTGCAGCAAAGGAATGGGAAAGGATGTTCTGAGCAAACTGCATAATCAGGTTATTAGCAGCAGTGAGAGTTAGTAGGGCTTTACGTCTCACTCGACACATAACAGGTTATTTCAGAGACCAGAATATTCAGATATGCCTGACGTTTATGCACATTATCTCTCTCCATTTATAACAACTTCAGCTAAGGTCTGTACAAATGCCAGCCTAAAATCTTAAATGTAACATAAGAAGCTGGGCTTACAGGGAAAATGTCTGGATCGTCACTGCACATTTGCAGGTAGCGCTCTGGGCGTGCACTTGAATGTTCAGGACCCTGAACAGCAAACACGCACAAGTCACTCTAAACATACTCTCAGACATCACATTTGCGGTCTAACCCTGTCCATTACATACATTTCCGCACCTTTAAGAATTGCATTGCCAGCAAAATGAGCAAAATGATCAATGAAAAAGACAGTGACTAAACAAGCGGGTTGAATGTTCCACTCAACATAAATTAATGCAATATCATTTTGGCAAAGTATTCTAGTTTATAGTCAATCAATGGCAATGTTACTGACAACCAAACTCAACAAAACACACAGAAATAAAAAATAATAATTTTATATCTTTCAAGAAAAACAAACAATGGGCCCTAATTCACCAGTTAACCTATAAGGACAACTGTGGTATTGTACACAGTATAACACTCAACAGCTACAATTTTTCACTTGTATCCTTCAGACAGCTGCCCAGATGTTGTTTATTGGAAGGTGAGAAATAACTTGAAAATACTTGAAATATTGGATTAAAAGTGCCATTATCAATTTTTTTAACCCTTTCAAGCAAGTGACGACCACCATGGGTTAACAATCATCTTAAATCCACTTATGTGTGGTAAAGATACTTGTAGGTCGAAACTAAGGCTCAAAGCTCATCCCGGTCTCTAGGCAGTCAGCCCTGAACTTGGCTGTAGGCTGCCACCACTTTCGGCCAGGCCCGGCAGTCCACAGCCACACAGCATCACCACCCACATACCAGTACCAAACAAGAGCATTCAGAGTGCAGACCTGTGCCAGGGAGAAACTGTTGAAAAAAGGCACATCTTGCAATGTTGAAATGCATACAGTTTACTTATTTATTTTGCAGACAGTGACGTCATCGGCAGGACATCGGGGAAGGGGGTGAATCAAAGGGGCAGCACAGGCTGGCAAAAACACTTCCTCCGAACAGCTTACCACCAAATATGGCCGCCACTAACTTAAAGTGATGTGCCACTTCACTGCTGAGATTGTATGGTAGTACTCGCGTGTGAAATAGTTCTGAAGAGTTTCGATAATATTAAACATATTGAATGTTTCCTAATAAAAATTGGTTCGTTTTACTACGATACGACTAAATTTGCAAAGTCTGTAAAGAAGATCCGATCAGCAGTTTGTACATAAAGTTGCTAAACAGGCAAGACAGACAGACAAATGCCGACACATGCCGCATGAAGGTAAAATTATACTGCTTTGGTGAGAACTTGGTAAAATATGTTAGCTGCTTACCATGCCTTCATATCCATGTGGTAGCAGCACTACGATGCCACTCTGACGAATCCACTTGGCCTGTCCGCTGCTGATAAACTGGTCAAAGACGCACTGAGCAGTGTTGGCAAAGTCGCCGAACTGTGCCTCCCAAATCACCAGTGCATTGGGGTTGCTGATTGAGTAGCCCAGCTCAAAACCTATCACCAACATATGCACAGAACAGATCATTCACATGCCTTTCTGTTCAACAAGACAAAGACAATCAAAGTGGAGATATACCAGAAATTAATAATATTGATTCAGGTTTCTTGGGAGTTATTTTAAAATGCTCGGTGACAGACTGACTCAGGTGAGAAGTGATCAGGTGCTGTAACTGGTGATGTTTGTGAGATGAGATGGCCTTCTTGTGCCAGAGGTTGTCAACATCTACTGTTACAACTATGCCTATTATATAATATGTGCATTTTTGCTGACCTTGACACCGACCTGACCTCTAGCCACTCCTGGTTTTTGTTTTAACTCGTTATTAGCCAATGTTTTTGGTAATTTACAGATTTGGATTTTAAAATAAGATTAATAATAATACCAATAACAACAATAACATTGGATTCTTGTTCCGACTCCTGCCCTTGGCTGTACAAAGAGGAACACAGTCCCCTTCCAGAACACCACAATCACCGAATAAAGCATCACTGCAGCCATTTACACTTTGCTTTGTCTAAACAAATATTCACAACTATAGGCTCTGAGCTGGTGAGCAGAAAAACTAATGGTAGTAATAAATTACCAAGCACTCCGAACTCAGACAGTGAGCTGTTGCAGACGATGTACTCGGCCTGGTCGGGGTAGAGATGGTTCAGTGGGATGTAGGTCACGCGGTCTCGTTCCTGGTCATGAAGCACGTGATGACGGTGACTGAACGTTCCTCTCTCGACGTCCTGGCCCGACAGACGAACGTGGGTGCCGTCCTTGAGCAGCGAGCCAAATGTCAAAGCTTCTCCCATCGCCCAGTCTGCCTCACGCTTGGCAGCCATCTCACTCCGCTGTTTCAGGATTCTTTTTATACCTAAACAGCATGGACATTTCATCAAACCTACAGTGCTATCAATGTTAATGCTACGTTGAAGATGGTACACTTGGATTTCATACTTTGGCATTTGGAACTCCATTCCCCAGTTCCTCAGAATGACCGACTGTATAGCGATTTTGTATCACAATATATGTTAAATCGCACTATTTCAACTATTTCAGCCTAGTGTGTCTCAACTTTTTACAAGTATTTATTATGTAAACTCTGTACTGCCGGACTCTTCTGACATTAACTAGTTTCTGATCAACTGACTGACTGAACGCAAGTCTTGCATTTATAATTTGCTACATGTTCAATTTCCCATATATAGGCCAGCCGAGCTATTTTTGCTGTCCATGACTCCATGTGTGTTTACAAGAAATGCCTGATTCATTTTGTCTCCTATAAGATGTAATTAAATCTCACTGTTGACGAATACCATGTTACCTGGATAGCATGATCCATATGTCTAGATTCTGCATTGATGTTTCACTTAATCACTGATACATGCTACAGAGAGTGGCCTAATTGACAATCTCAGTGCTACATGAACCTCTTAGTCTCAAATCTACCGAGAAACATTATGAACAATGAACCAAAGTACGTGCCACAATTACAGACAGTTATGATCTTCTTCAGAGTCAAACATAAAATGTACAGTACTATATTGTACAGGTAGAGGTGAAGTGTAAAATGACATCTCTTAGGCTTAGGAGATCATAGGTGGGCATAATGCATGGCATGGTATGTGATGCATTGCCAGTGCAGCTGCAGGGCATTACCGCTGTTTAGTTGCAACAGGTACATGAGTGTCAACAATTTAACCAGAGTCCTAACCACAGCACCATCACAACGGCATCACAGCTTTGTAGCATAACGCTCACCGAGATAAAATGAACGAAGTGACTGTTCTGAAAGCACACTGTTACAAAGTCGGCAAACAGCTGGTTAAGCCGCCACCAGCACAGCACAGACCACCCACCAACACAGGTCTCTTTAGACTCACCAGAGTGCAGGGCCATCTCTCCTCCAGGCTCACTGCTGAAAACCTTTGCAATGTGCTGCAGCGTCTCTTCGCCAATTCCAGTCGATGGCAACTTCATCGGATCGGTGCGGTCAAAGAATCCGGCCCACGGTGAGTCCAGCCACATGCGGTTGTGGATTGCCGTCTCATGCTTGGAGTTGATGTACGCATCCTCCAGCACTTTGCCATAACTGGCCAGTTCCGCCTAATACAACATGGAACCAAGCACCACATTCATGATTTCAAGCAGTAACACTAAACTGCATTGGAAAGCGCGTAGTGGACTTCCTATTAGTGTTAATTGAACATTTTTCACTAGGTGTTACGGCTGAGAAGCTATGAGTGAATATCGGTTGAATATCAGCGATTTCGCTCCAATGGGGGCCGGTTAACCCAAAATTTCAGGTAGAAGGGGTTGCCCCCACCAACCATTCTTCTTCTCAGAAAACTTGGCTAAACGACCTTTCGTATGATATAAAAATCTGGACTGATCTTACTTCCATTTTGTCACAAATCAGGCGTTTGATAGACAGACAGACGGACAGACAGAATTCTCATCGCTACACCGCATCTGCATTGCATGCAGTGCGGTAAAAATGACAGCAGTCAAAAATAGTTATAAATAGGATGTAAGCAGTTGTCACTAAATCCAAATACACAGCAAGCTATCAATTTATTATTTCAGTTAAAAAAAGACGCATTCCGTGGCTTTCAAGAAGTGATTCAAGTACATTCAAGAACCTCGTTTCTTTTCCAGTCATTCAATAACTGTAAAAGTCCAGGAGTTGTAAGGACCTGTGAGAACTCTGCAGATAACGGGACTATAAATGACAATGATGCAAAGTGACTGATAAAAGAATTCAAAGAAACTGCTGATGCTAAATACAAACCTCACCTCCAAAATCACCTATTACGAAAGAACAGTCTAAGTTGCTTCCAGCTCCAAATAACTGTCAGCAACGTTTCGTATGAAGTAGCCTTATGCTTAACTTGTCTACGTTGGCCGAACGGCGTCTCAGTATATGTAGTACATTGTTTAGACAGAAAACTCGTGAGTCTCACGTGCTTCATTGTCTTTTACTGGCGAAGAGAGACGCTGAAGTAGCCGGCCGTCTGCGATCAACTAAGAAATACCCAACAGTTCGTGCGCGTACATCCCGATACAAAAACTCTTTTATTCCACATGCACTTTTTAATTTTCAGTGACACTTTCACGTCTGTATGTTTTATTTTCATTGTACAAATGTTTGTCTGTACTAATCCAGTCTCCTGGCTGCCAGTGCCAGAATCCAATAAATTTTATATGAGTGGACTCGTTGAATCTAAACCGCTGTGTGTGGTCTACTCACCTCATATTCCTCCTGCGTTATAGTTCCCTCCTCGATCAGCTTCTCACAGTATTTCTGCAGGACGGTTGGCATGCTGCGGATCTTCTTGTACATGAGCGGTTGCGTGAACATTGGCTCGTCAATCTCATTGTGGCCGTTGCGACGGTAACAGACCTAAAACATACGCGTCACTAGTTAACAACAACAATATCACTGTCTCCCATTCAGTTAGTGACAGCAATAACCATTAGGACAGTAGAGGTCGAGGGGTCGTCTGCAGCAGCAGATATGACACTGAGATGATAGAACAGTACAGACTTTTGCACGGGCGTGGGCATGGGGCCAAACCCGCGGATACCCGCGGGAATGGGGTTGAAAAATATGTGAAACCCGCGGTAATTGCGGGAACGGGTACAATGCTCACGGGAATACTGCGGGTGTGGGTAAAACTGACGCGAATTTCCCACAGGCGTGGTACTAAAAGTCTGATGATATTGCACTGATGAAAGAAGCAGCATTAAATTAACAATTTAACAGTTATCGGTATAGTTGCTAACGACACTTCTGCCATAACTTTTCTTCTTTCTTCATGGACTCAAGCACTATCTTATCTTTTATCTTATAATTTTCAGCTATTTCTTATATGATGATTAAATGATGCCTGACTGTCACTGATGGCACTTTGCAAGTATATCAAATAGCACGGGGTTGGGAATGGGGACAGTAGTGAACATTGCGGGGATGGGAACGGGGTTGTAAAGACAGCATGAGGGGATGGGCGGGCTTGGGGATGTGCGGGGATGGGGTGGGGATGGGAACAAATGTTCGGGGAGCGGGTGGATGCGGGGTTACAACTCCAACCCCCTGCAAAACTCTAGAACAGTATAAGACGTCGATGTCAGATGGAACACGACACATACTAATGAATTTTCATCTAATAAAGTGTGACTGCTGAGTCCACAATGTAGTTCCGACAGTAACGAATGTTTTTTATCAACAAAGTACGAGTCGGTTGTTGCCATCTTCTGTGTCATGCCACGTGTTGGTCAGCCGTACGTGCCAGTGGCTGCAGCGACGATGACAACATAAGCATTCGACCTGCCATAGGGTCACAACTTCACAGACACAGGGACAGTAAAACTTAGTTAGTGGGCAATTGCTAGCTATGTAAGACATACTGTGGGCGACTCCACAAGCACACCTGTCATTGTCTAATAAGCCTCGTAGTTTTTGGCCGAAAAGTCAGCTAACTTCATCGTCTGCTGTTGTGGCAATTATTCACAAGCATTCATTCATCAACTGACCATCTTCTTTCAAGGATTAGAGATTAGTATTTCCTTACCTCCTTACCTAGCAAGGTCCACTGTCGTTTCATTCAACCATTATTACTCCTCATTCACCCACCACTTACCAACTACAATATTCATCCATCAATGGTCTTTTAGGTCTCCCCTCAACAACTTATCAGTAGGAAGCTCCTCCACATTTTCACATGTTACATGTCAAAAGTACTGTAGCTCTACACAGAATAAATTCAAAGGGAGAGCTGGGACTTATAGTTCTCCTATTACAAATAGGACATAGGTGCATTACAAAGTCAATGAAAATAAAAATAAAACCAACAGAGCAAATGTATATTAAGAGTATATACATGATTTACGTACCAAGTCAATCACGACGTCCTTGCCCCACTCCGAGCGCCACTCGGCAGCAACCTTACAGACGTGCATCACGGCTTCCGGATTGTCAGCGTTGACATGAAAGATTGGCGCGTTGACGACCCTCGCTACGTCCGTACAGTACGGTGACGACCGTGACGACCGCGGATCAGTGGTAAATCCAATCTGTACAGGAACATGCGTTTCCAATGCAACCGTATGTATTGCATTAATGAATATAAGCAAAATGGACTGATGGGAGTGTAGAATTCTCTGCCACTAACGGCACCACTCGTGGCTGCTAGATGCGTTTCATAGACCGCTGTGATTTTTACCATTTTCTTCTTCTGTGTGACACTTCTGCAGTTTCTCCTCTGTTAAGTGTTCTTAAACTATGACACTTTAACAGTATTCGTTTATAATGACAACAATGTAAGCATTGTATTAATGCATCACAAACAGCAAGTTTAATTAATGACAACAACAGAAGTGCCAACATCAGAACAACTAAAACTGAACTCTAAGCAACTCATCATAGTTACTATGCTTTGTAGAAATTGGTCTCTCCGGCCAAAATTCAAACTGTTCAGCCATAGGATGATATTAAGTCAAGAAAATTTAGCACATAACCTCTGGAAACAATATAGCAATCACAGCTTGGTGTATACTGCTTTCAGGAGTTTACTCTTAACGTAATAAATGTATAGTTGTTGTCAAAATGCTACAAACTACACTGTAAATGCTAAATGATCAATGTAAGACCATGTAAGTAAGTAGCCGACCTGGTTGTTGACCACCATATGTATTGTGCCATGGGTCTCATATGCCGGCAGATCACTGAGTGTGAATGTTTCATAGACAATACCTTGCCCAGAAAATGCTGCATCTCCATGCAGCATTATGCTCATCACCTAACCATCACAATTACATGCAATTACTATAACAAATAAATGTTAATACTCGCGTTGTTAACGACTACAATTTTTAAACAGTTAACGTGATAAAAAATTAACTTCAACCGAGTGTAACAGTTAGCAAGATCATCAACCAGCTGTTCAAAACATTTCACTTGCATCGGTCACTTTCTAACAATATATTCTCACTGTGTCATACTGGTGA
>Ga0049105_1000913_pt1 | contig 11844 bp, 7 predicted proteins | sample WorMetvaBAHAMAS1_FD_61260 | JGI IMG/M metagenome (GOLD analysis project Ga0049105, IMG submission 61260) | Worm MetaG Olavius vacuus BAHAMAS.1 | ecosystem: Host-associated > Annelida > Digestive system > Unclassified | place: Germany: Marburg | collected 2013-04-09 | reverse complement strand
AAAGTTGTAAGGCATTCATTGGCCTAACTAACCGTGCAAAAATGATTGGTGGGGGCGACCCCTTGTACCTGAAATTTTGGATCAAAGTGACCGCGTTGGTGCAAAATCGCCGATTTTCGCTCTATTTTCGCTCGTAGCGCCTCAGCTGTAACACCTGTGTGAAAACTGTCAGGGACAAAGTTGTAAGGCATTCATTGGCCTAACTATCCATGCAAAAATAATTGGTGGGGACGACCCCTTCTACCTGAAATTTTGAGTCAAAGTGACAGCGCTGGAGCGAAATTTGAACAATGAGCTGCGATAACTCCGAAACGTTACGAGATAGGATGTCAGTTACTATTAATCACTAATAGGAAATCGCATACGGAGTTTCGATCGGCACCGACCTCGATGACCTTGAATGACCTTGAATGCCGTAAGAGCCCTTATTTTGCGTTTCTCACGGAATTTGACAGATTTTTAGGCCGATTGTATGACAGTGGTTAAAGATAGACCTATAATGTCTGTAAAATACTGTCTCCCAGTTCGAGTCTTCTACTTTTGGCGAAAACTATAACGCACCCTGCAGCGTGGTCTCTCTGCGATAGCTGAGCATCTTGTTCTCATCAGACTGTCATTACATTGCATTACGTATGTCGGCCTCAGCTACAATAGCAGATCTGCATTAACACTGGAACGGACCAAATAGCCTACGTCCAATAGTGTCAGACCCATACGCACACGACACAGGCCCACACGCCATCCATTGGACAAACGATGTAGAATGGTGATAATTGTCTTATTTGAATAGATGTGCTGCCGTCGTTGGTGGTCCTCAATCCAGTCATCAACATTGTCCCACTTGTCCCAGCATTAACATGCATGCCTCGACACCTGTGCGTACCAGCGTGGTAGCGGCGGCCAGTTCTTGGAAACCCAGATCGCTCAGTAGTGTGGATGGACAGACGGTCGCCTGACGCCCAGCTCGGTGGGGTGCATGGAGCTCTGCTTTAATCACCCTGTCATCTGCTGTTCTCCCCCTCTCTCATACTACTCCAACCTTCTCCCTCTCCCCGTGCTGTATTTGTGTATAATCTGGTACATTTTTGTTAGTTTCTATTAAACATGTACACTGGAATAAGTTGAACTTGCTAAGTAAAGCAATACATACCAGTGAACAAGTTTGTGTCAGGTGGAGTAGAACAGATGCGTATTACACAGCTAAACTGACATTTTCCCATAGTTCAAAGTGTGGAGTGCGTATTTATACCAATGTACGTATTGTATTCAAAATTTTTCTGGTAGATTTCAGCGACAAAGGAATTTTGCATCAGTGCATCAGCATACCAAACTTTGTCCAAATCGGTTAACTCACAGTGGAGTTAATGAGTCGTATCGATTTTTCAAGATGGCAGCCATAGCATCACAAATTTATTTCCGGTTGCAGGTTTAGTGACTGCACTCATTTGAAAAGGTCAAAATCTATCTGCATACCAAATTTCGATGAGATATCTCAATCTGTGGCTGAGTTATTACTGCTTCTGGTTTCAGAAAAACGAATGGCTGCCATATTGGAATTCTGCTTCTGGTTTGCAGTCTTATCATGTACGTCACTTTGGCATGCTGCCAAATAGGTGACTAGATGGCAACATAACTCATATGATATTCCTGTTAATTGTTTTTACAACGTGTCCGCATTGCTTGCAGTGCAGAGTGCTGTACTAGCTAGAGGAATTCAGTCTGTCTGTCCGTCCGTCCGTCACGTTTTGGTATTGTGTCCAGACGAATGAAGATACGATCGTGCAGTTTTTAGCGTCTGATAGGAAAATCCCTCTAGTTTCTGGAGAAGTTAAGTTTATCCGGATATTTACAGGGGATCACCCCCAGTGGGGGCATTAACGTGAGGCACTTCCATGTTGTTAGCGAAAATTTGACCAATAATTGGCCATAACTTGGAAACTGTGCAAGATAGGCAGTAAGTTAGTATTAATCACTAATAGGAAGTCGCATATGGGCTTTCGGTTGGTGACCTTGAATGACCTTGAATGGCGTAATGGTCGTGTAGTTTGCGTCATTTCGCCAAATTCAGTAGATTTTTGCGCCTATTACATAAAAGTGGTTGAAGATACACGATACATTCTGCAAGTGAAATGTGGCCCGAAGAATCTAGTTTTTAGTGGTATAACACTTATGGCGATGTTCACAGAGGATCACCCTCAGCGAGGGCATTAAAGTCTAGCGCCCTCCTGTCGCTAGCGAAAATTCAACATATAATCAGCTGTATCGTGGAAACGGTGCAAGATAGAAGGTAAGTTACTATTAATCACTAATAGGAAGTCGCGTATGGGCTTTCGATTGGTACCAAAACCGGTGACCTAGAATGACCTTCAACGGCATAAAGGCCGTGTAGTATGAGTTATTTCGTCGAATTTGCTAGCTTTTGGGACCCATTATGTAAAAGTGGTTGAAGATACACGGATACATTATGCGAGTGAAATGTAGTCTAAAGAGTCTATTTTTAACGATATATCGCTTATGGCGATGTTCGCAGGGAATCACCCCCAGCAAGGGCGTTAAAGTGAAGTGACCCCCTGTCGCTAGCAAAAATTTGACATATCATCAGCCATAACTTGGAAACGGTGCAAGATAGGAGGTGAGTTAGTATTGATCACTAATAGGAAGTCATATATGGGCTTTCAATTGGTACCAAAATCGGTGACCGTGAATGACCTTGAATGGTGTAATGGCCATTATTGTTGCATTACTTCGCCGAATTAGGTAGCTTTCATGGCCAATTACGTAAAAGTGGTTGATAGCCGAGAAATGTCATAATGTACACCAACTAAGCACAACGGACGCGCTGTGCTCTTTGCGGTAGCGGAGCTTCTTATTATGCAGGTGACTTTAAAGCTGATGGTTCAATTGCACTGGTGAAGGGTCCTAATTCAACTGTACTGTTTGATACGGGCTTACCAGGGGACAAGGATTTTCTTTTGAAAGGTGTGACAACTTGTAATTTTTATATAGTGATTAATGTTGGTAATGATTAAAACAGTTTATGGGTTAATTAAACATTTTAATTGTTGAACAATTGAATAGCATGGGCTCATTTTGAGCAGTTGGAATGGAATTGGATTTCAGTGTAAAATACAAACTGGACGTGAAATTCATTAGTAGTTTGTGACTTTACTGTTGCAAACATGTTCATGTTATTTTCGAACATCAATTTAAATTTGAATGCTGTAAAATTGAACGATACTGGGCATTTTTGGAATATTGTGAACTTAGCTTTTCGTGAAATATACAAGCATGGAAATGTTATTGAGAATAACAACAGTAACAAGTTGCCAGAGTTTATTGATAGCAAAAATATTTGTCATTTAGAATTTTTGTGCCTTCACTGGTTATTAACCTGAAAGGCATTTTGTTTTTGGCTACAAGTGCGTGCATACTATACTAAATGTTTGTTAGCACAGTATCTTATAAACCAGTGTGGGAATTTCCCAAAATTTACAACTTAGTTGCAGTTAGGGACCAAGATGAACTGGTAGATTTTGAAGTCAAATGGTCGAAAATGTGTCAAGGTCAAATGAGACTATATGTGGTAAAAAACACTGGTTTGTAAATGCACTTTTCCATGGAAGGCGTACCGGTCGACAGTTCACCATCAAAGACCATCTAGGATTAATCATTTATTAACATTCACAGCTCCTGCTGGATATTGCATGTATTCTGCCCATGGATCGACTCAACCTGTGGACATCTCTACTATTGTTGGTCTCTCATTTTTTAAAATCTAAATTGCCATTTTTACATTTTGTTCAGTGTTCGGTAATATTGTTGTGCATTTTGTAGTCTTCCGAAATATGTTTCAGATGAGGCCTGCTGCTTACTTTGCAAACAGTTTTACTTATAGGTCCCATGTTAGTTGTCATAGTATACACTTAAGTGTTAATTTTCATTTGAAACTGTTTACTTGCAGGAATGTATGTTTATATGTTGTAGCACTGAGTGATCACGGTCTTCATTATTCTGATATCACTCACGTTGTCTGCTCTCATGGACACTCAGATCATGTCGGAAACCTTGGTCTTTTTCCAGATGCACTGCTGATTGTTTCATATGACATCTGTCGTGGAGACACATATTATATTACTGGCCTTTACTCGGTTTCTGTTTGCTCCAGTTCATTTAATAATAATAATAATGTTAATAACAAATTTTTAGTCATATGATCAGTTTCAAATGCTCATATCTCTATAATGGCTAAAAAGTTTCAAATGCTCATATTTCCATAATGGCTAAAAAGTAAAAACCTATGTCAGTCTGTTTCCCAAAAGGCACATCTACAAGTAAGTAATTAAGTAAGCCAACGAATGTTCATTAATGTGACATGAGTAAAGTTACTTCGAGATCACAGTACATCAACAAGTCATGCTTTGAAAGACCTCTGAAACAGTTCGGTCTTAAGATGAGTGCGAAAAGTGTTCAGCGATGGTGCAAAACCTTTACTCTCAGAAATGCTGTGGCAGATGCAGCAAAAGCACGTCCTCCGATTGTGGCATGGCGAACCCTTGGAATAACCAGGTCCATGGTTGATGATGATCACAACCGCTGATGACTCTTGTCATGTGACACCGGGAAGAGCTCCGAAGCGAGGTATGCAGGTGCCAAGCCGTGGAGGCAGCAGTACACAATCACCGTTAGCTGAGGGGTGATTGTTTTAGGCATCTACAACCAATGTACACTGCAGAGCAGTGGTGTGACATGGTCGTGTGTCGTAGATTATATGCATCACACACACAAAGTGTTTGAAAACGTGTATTGTTAGACTTGTCTCTGTTTACATTACATTTTTCAAGAAAATTATGTGATCAGAGTTGTTTTCTCCTGAACTCGTATTTTCGACATTAAATATGCATGTACACTCTGTCATAGAAAAATGTGGTGTCGAACTTCTTGCGATAACTTCATCAATGGTTAACTGAATTTGAAAATTCTTTCACGGTTGGAAACAGCAATAAATTATCTATAAAATAAATATAATACTTCTTGCCATTTCTTAAAAACCTTGTTGCACTACTGTGTGAAACATAAAAGTTTTAGAATGTTGCAATTGCTCTACCCTTCTTTGATGACAAAGCTGTCAACTCCGCCATTAAAAAATTCTTTAAAAACTTAAAGAAACATATTACTTTACTTACTTATTTACTGCCTTGTCCCACAGCGTGTGTACTGGTCACGAGTTCACGACGTTGAGGAACTGTTGGACATTTGGCACGGCCTTCAGCAGAGTGCAGTTGATACTAGAGCAAGTGATGGAGAGCACTTCTTCGTGGCCGCGGACGGGAGGTCATTTTGAGCTCTGACAATATGCTAATTGAGTGAGCGGTCATTGAAGCAGTAAAACACTGTTCCAACTTTGTAGAATGTGTTTTTCAAATCGGTTAACAATTCACAAAGTCATCACAAAAGTCGACACAGCTGTGTCATCAAGAATTGGTAGAGCAATTGCAACATTTTTAAACTTTTGGCCACTGTTTCTGTGGTTACCCCAGATATTTCAGTATGTCTTCCACTTTGCGTTTATTAGTTGTAACAGATATGGCAGTTTGTCCTCAAAGAAATACTGGCTGTATTCTTATGGTAAGCTCATCACAGTAGAAATGGTGTCATGACAGTTGGTAATAAAATGTAAAAAGTGATGTTTGTGTGTACAGGGTAAAAACTACATAATAGATGCAGGCATTACAGTGGTACCAACACCTGGGCACACCAGTGACGATGTCAGTCTCGTTGTGCAAAATACTGCGAATGGAACTGTTCTGTTAGCAGGTTGGTTTGGACAAAGTTAATGTGCAAATGTTTTATTATATGCATATCTGTAGTGTGTGGCAGAGTGTTGAGCTGAATTGTACGGTAATCGACTGTCGTTTAAAAATTATCTGTGCACTCTGGTGATGTTTGTTTGGACCGTGGCAACGTCTGCCATGGAGATTAGTGCAGACTAAATATTAGGCCAGTATGAACACTAAATCCAAACGTTCATATGCATTCAATGTTGATATATTCTTACCCTCACTGACTGCTGTTGAGTTGAGCTCACATCTCGTCCGTTTCAACTGGCTGATAACAAGAGGTAACATGACATGATGCCACATTGAGACTTCATAGCAGGATAGAAACGTGTTTTTCTTCTTGTTATTTATGCCTCTGTCAACAATAATAGGCACAGAGCATCATATTTTCAGTGTTTCTGTCCTGCCATCTGTCTGTTGTCTGTGCGATTGTCCGTTGTCCTTTAACTCCTATTCTGCATGATGGAGGAATTTGAATGAACTCTTGGCACAAATATTGGCCATGTGAATGGGCATGGTTGTGAAGATTTTCAATCAGAGGTCAAGGTCATAGTAAGGTCAACAAAATTTTGCATGTGCAGTGTCTCTGTATTTAATGAAGTGATTTCAGTGGTACTTGCCACATATAATCATGTGTGGTGGTAATTGCTGAAAAGGTTTCCAAAGGTCAAAGGTCAAGGTCATAGCAAGTGACAGCTAAAGGATAACCATCGACTTATGGCCATACGTCTCTTGTCCATCCGTTAACACCTATTTTGTGTGACATGATATTTCTATAATTAATGAAGGGATTTCAATGAAACATAACACAGATAATCACTATATGATTGGGCATTGCTGAAAAGGTTTTCAAGATCAAGGGTCAAAGGTCAAGGTCACAGAGCGACGGTCATGTTAATTTTGTGAACTCGATTGCTCCTGAACTGCTCAATAGAGTGAAACCAAAACTAACACAAATACTTGCTGTATCACTTGGGGAGACAAACTGTTAATGTTTAGGACCATGAGGTCAAAGGTCAAGGTCACAGACTGATGGTCATGGAAATCTTGTGAACTTGATTGCTCATAAATCGCTGATTAGGTTCTCAAGGTCATAGTGTTAAAGGTCAAGGTCATGCAGCTGCTGAAGGGATTTCAGCAAAAACACTTTCAATTACTGTAGTCAGGAGATAAATTTAGTGTGATTGGTTCAGACGTCAAGGTCACAGAAATGTTCGCTGGTAGAGTATACCGATCGACGGTTCACAATCAACGACCACCTTATTTTATTACTTTATTCAGATGTGCTTAGTTAAAAGAATACAATGTGTTCAGATAAGTTTGATTTGTTCATAATGACAATGTACATATTTTTATTCCACCGTAATATTAGAGCTTCAGAGGCAGTGGTAGAGATAGCATATACTGCCTCGGTCTTACCGGATGTAGAATGTAATGATATATTGTAATTAATGTAATTCAACTCAGAGAAATACATTATAATGTTGAATATATTGTATTAAAGGTGATTTGTTTGAGAATGGGTCTGACATTGAGGATCCATCTCAGTGGCAAGCTGTCAGCCATCTGCCACAGTTGCAGTCCACCAGTCGCTACAACGTGGTGTCACAGTTCTCTGTCAAGTTTATCCTTCCAGGCCATGGACCCATGTTTCAGCTTACTGAGAACCATCTGACGTTATTGCAGAATGAAACATCACCAACTTCAACATAGTGTCTTGTCACTTACAGTAACTATAACCAAAACAAAACATTTTTGTTCATTATATAATATATATACTACGGCAAACAGCGATAACTGATAGCTACACGGTGTCTCAAAATAAATCGGACACCTGAAACTTTTTATTGTAACTCCGCGAAAATTGCTTTATTCTCAATAAAAAAATTGGTACACACAGCCTGCATGTGACGTAATTAAATTACAATATTGTATGACTGTGGTGCGTCTTCCTGGCTTAACACAAGCTCCTCGAAAAGGTTAATGTTCTTGGCCGACTGCTGCCAGCTTTAAGCTCGGTTTACAGCCTTACGCACGCAACGCAGTGCCGTGGAAACGGTGCAGGTGGCACTCGAGCTTTTAAGCGAAGCAATCCGCCGTGAAATGCCTATGCATTCTGTGAAAAATCATAACGCGCCTATTTTGATGCTAACCTGTTTTAGGGGTCGTTTTTTCGAGAGACAGTGATTTGTGGTGTAATCGACAGTATTTACCAGCGCTCAGCTGCTATACTGTACATGCATGACTGCTCTGTTTTGAGTTGTAAATTGTAATTTGTGATGAACATGTATTGTATGTAAACGAGACGTTGCGGTCCGAGACTGAGACCTTTGATTTTGAGTTTGAGACGAGACCGAGACCTTCCAAAATTTTCTCGAGACCGATACGTTCAGTTTCGGGTCCAATGCCGAGACTGAAACGTTCAGGACCGAGACCGAGACATTTTTCGAGACCTTACATACAAGTGAACTATAGGCCTAGGTCCCTGTTTTTTTTCAAAGCTACGACGACGATGACCAGTTAAATTTACGCACGTATTCTTTACAACTGGAACGAGCATCACAAAAGTTCTTGTCCTATTCGATTGCTGAAAATGTGGTTCGTGAATTCCTGATAATGCCAACTGTCATTGACGTCAACAGCGCTGAAACTGTGAGTAGGCCGTAGGCTATAGATAGCTGTAGTGGGTATTAGATAATCAGCAAAACGCGATCTCATTTCAGTATTAGTAAAAGAAGACGCGTACCAGCTAAGCTAGCTGATTTCTCGACATTCGTGATTTGGTCGACCTCATAATGAGGCCAGCTGGACTGAGCACTTGCTAGCAGGACTGCATGGCGCATCAAACAACTGCAGCGCAGTGGAGATTAAATCATTAAATACATCCATGCAGTTCAATCGCAGAGCTGTCCAGGAAATGCTGAAAATCCCTGGAAACACAGTGGCGCTACGTTCTCCAGCAGTATGCACTGTAGTGTCAGACAGGAAGTCAACGAGTTTAGATGTTGCAGTCGTTTGCGGTGTTAAGTGCAGTCGTTTGCGGTCTTAAGTTAGCTGGCTGTTGACAAGGACTAGGCCTACAGCTGCTGCTGACGAACCGTTGCAAGTTGTAAACACGATAGGGCCATTCATAGTTGTGTCCCCTCTTTAGTTGCTCTAAATTGAACTAAACTATATGACGTTTCACTTTTGTCATATTCACGTTATTGCGTGGAAAGCGACGTCATCTGATTGATAAGTAAGTACTAAATAACACAAATGCTTGATAATACATGAATTTATTCGATGGCGTAAAAACAGACTGCGTGAGCGGCATGCAGTGCTGTAGCCTAGGCCTACGCTTGACCTATTAGCGGTACTAAGTTTAGTGAACTTTTTGATTTACTTAGTTACCGTGACCAGATATATTTATAATATAACGCCATTTAAAGATAACTACACAATAAAATACATCGCCACATGCAGGTTGTAACGAACGTGTTGCTGCAGATGTTTGATGAAACTGGTGTGTATCTTTTGTAAATGTAGGTGATGATCCAGGCTAGTTCATGGTGTGCAGACACCTTCCAGATTTAGATAAAAGATGACCAAAATATGCTGCACATCTGCAGGATTTTCTAATAACTCGCTGTATCTGGATGAATCTATTAAGTTCATGCTTAAATTGTACGCACAAACATGATTTCAAGTTTTCGCTGTTTAGTTTTTAATATGAAGTTTGTTAAAAAGATATACTACAAATCGCTTTGCAGTTTGCACCCCAAGACAAACAACGTTTTCGACAGATCGCGCCATCTGTAGGCCTGTATAAGATAATGACAGTGTATGTCGCACTCGCACTAAAGTTATGTGCATGGTAATTAGTTAAACGTGATTGCCTTTCAGGCAGATGACCCACGAACAGGACACACAGACACGCTTTTTTGATTCCACCACCGTAGGTCTCGCACTAGGACCGCCACTCTGTGTCCGCCACTCTTGAACCGTCATGTCACTGTCACTTGAAAACTTAAAGAGCCATACTCTGAACAAGTTTCAAGTTTAAACTGCAGTTTTATCTTTTGGAATTAAATTTTAGGAGGTTCTTCAGAACCACAATAACTTAACTTGACCGATCAAACTGATTTTGCAGATCACAGAATTGTGTTGTCCTTCAGCAGGCAAACAATGACCACGGCAATGATCAAAAAGATCACCTACACATGCAAACGAACATGAATAAGGCATCGCTATTGATTTTGTATGTTTGACTACAAACATTCTTCGGTAACTTTCATATAACACTGAAATAACGTTGTTATTCCATTCAGGAAGTTCGACTAACTATATATAGGCGGTTGTAAGCTAAGCTTTAGAACAAGCAACTTGCATTGATAAATTAGGCCTACTCTCCTGGATCAGTATAAATTTAAGGAGTAATGTATCATTTTGCGAAATATTCACGAATATTTACATAAGCTCAGGAGATATTAGACAATTAACTACAGTAGAAAAGGTGGCAATTGGCGTTGCATTGCCACGTGAGGCCGCCTCTCTCGCCACCAGTCGTTCTCGGGTTGATAATCACTAGGCCCATGATAGTGCGCCGGACTACCAAAGTTCGGCAACATCGGGCAATGCACGGCAAAATTATTGCAATTCGATATTTCCCGGCTCGTTTTTTTCCGGGGAAGGGCGGATTTGTACTGCCATTTTCTCAATAGCCTAACTGTAGGCCTATACCGAGTTAATTGGGGATGAAATGGGCCATCGCCGGCGATTCATGAATTTATTTTAGATTTCAGATGAAATGCTTCGAGCTTGTCAGCAACATTTCAAGTAGAAATAATCATTGGCGTCGCCAGGTCGAAAACAGTGGGGTGGACAGAAGGCGCGAGTAGGACTCATGGCGAGCGCGGAGCACGAGCCTATAACGGGGGTATGAGGGCAGAGCCCCCAGCGGGGTCCAGGGACAGAGCCCCTGGTCAGGAGCATTCTGCCGTTGGACCACCCAAACGAGGGGCAAAATTTGCCACTCTAGTCTGGTATTTTTGAAACCCCCAGTAAGCCAAAAATAGTGCTTGGAATGGATAGAACTTGTAAACTTCTTGCCCTGGAGTCGTTTTCTGATTACTGTAAGTAGCCCAGCAGCATGTATAGGAAACAGAAATCACTTACGCACACATCGAGACCAAATTCGTATTGGATCATTGGTGAACAGCAAGCAAGTGAATGGTGGAGCACTGCAAAAAGATACATTTACAGCCAGGCTGCTGCTGTACGTGTACGTTGGCTATCCCTACCCCCTAACCCCAAAAAACTCGCCGGATCTGCGTCAATCTCAGGAATGGTCTCTGGCAAAAGTGGAGTGGACATGTTCACCCCAGTCCACCCCGTGGCGACGCTCTTGGAAATAATGCTATCACACGGAGACTGGATGACTGACGCACATGGAAGACAGAATGACAGAACTAGAATGTGATAGTCACTGACCTGAACAATCAGGACAACAGCGATAACGCTGATTGCATTATCCCGATATCCTTCCAGTTTAGCGGTAACCTTATTCCAACAGCCCTATACACATATAGGCAGTATCATTCACTTAATGAATAAGTTTTATTTCAGTCAATAAGAACTAAAAACTAATTTTTTTAAAAACTTGTTTAAATTTGCCTTGGCTATGTGCATGCTCTAATTCTGTCTATCGTAGTGTAGAGGCTTAACGTCCCACTCAACACAAATGTTATAGGTCATTTCGGGAACGATTTTTACAGGTCATATGACCAAACCAACAGTGACAATGAACTGAAGGAAACCAGTTGGTCTTCAGATAAGGCTTGAATCCCACCAGGACCACTCCACCATGTTACAGTAATACAACTCTAGGCAACCGCCTCTAAGCATAAAAGGTCCCAATGTGATAAACCTAATCTGCTGGACCTGTAAGAACTGCTCACATAAGTGTGCTGCTGACTGTGAACATTGTGTCACACAACCCAGCACGGAGCAGTTCTGATAATATTCC
>Ga0049105_1000912_pt1 | contig 11844 bp, 7 predicted proteins | sample WorMetvaBAHAMAS1_FD_61260 | JGI IMG/M metagenome (GOLD analysis project Ga0049105, IMG submission 61260) | Worm MetaG Olavius vacuus BAHAMAS.1 | ecosystem: Host-associated > Annelida > Digestive system > Unclassified | place: Germany: Marburg | collected 2013-04-09 | reverse complement strand
GACGTGTCAATATCATGTTATCGTGACTCATCGAACCAATACGCAGGTCCATAATCTCACTATCGTTATCGTTGTTTTGAAAGCGGCATTTCAGAACGACAAAAAGCTGGAAGAGGAGGCAGTTACGACGCATTTAATGTTTAATGTCTTTAATGTATATACTCTGCACAGCGGCTGGATTTGTTTACATGGTGTGTTAGACTAAGCCGGCTCTAAGTCGGTTTTCGAACGCACTTTAAATCACTGCACTTTCATTTCACTTCATTGAGGTTGCGAATCGTCGCGCCAACCGATCTCTGCCTTAATATTTACAACGCCCATTAGTAATGCACGTGATGAGCATTTATAAGCGTTTTGGCCAAATTACTGCACATGCGCAGAAACTAGAGGCGTCTAGTCAATATTATGCATGGCGCAAGATGCGCCATAGGCAAAGTAGGGGGAAGACAAAAAGCCAAAGAGGGAGAATTTTAATGCAAGCTATTATGATAAATTCGCGGTGATCGATTAACTGTCTTTAATAATAATTTATTTTAGAAACTGAACATCAGTTTAACACTTCGGTGTAAAGATCTAGTTATCTATCACACGTAGAAAACCGCAAAAACAAGAAATACGTTCGGTGGAACGTCTATCTGTCCAATGCGTTGCATTCCGTATGCCTAAACAGGTCGTCATGTACTGAGGTAGGAATTTACAACGGTGCAAACAGTTCTAATGGTTATCTCACACCGGCTGTTGCATAGCTTTGTACATCAGGGGCCCAAAGTTTACTGTTTCTAATCGTTTGACTCACCGTCTTTGAGGGGTTCCAAAATTTTACAAAGTAGGTCACGTGACTCTGCTCACGCCCATGTTGACCTAATTTTGCATTTTTTGTTCGTATACCCAGTGTGTAACCTGCCTGCCAAATTTGAAGTTTCTAGCTTCAACCGTTCGCGAGATATTGAGGGGTTCCAAAATTCTAAAAGTAGGTCACGTGACCCCATCACGACCCCTTTTGACCTAATTTTGCATTATTTCGTTTAGGTCGCCCAGTGGCCAATCTGTGTGCCAAAGATGAAGTTTCTAGCTTCAACCGTTCTCGAAATATGGAAGGGTCCCAAAATTCTAAAAGTAGGTCACGTGACCCCATTACGACCCCTTTTGACCTAATTTTGCATTTTTTTGCTTAGGAACGCTAGTGGCCAATCTGCATGCCAAATTTGAAGTTTCTGGCTTCAAACGTTCCCGAGATATGAAGGGGCACCAAAATTTAAAAAGTAGGTCACATGACCCCTGCACGACCTCTTTTGACCTAATTTTGCATTATTTCGTTTAGGTTTCCCAGTGGCCAATCGGCGTGGAAAATTTGAAGTTTCTAGCCTCAACCGTTTTCGAGATATGAAGGGGGTACCAAAATTTCAAAAAGTAGGTTACGTGACTCCTTCACGACCCCTTTTGACCTAATTTTGCATTATTTCGTTTAGGTCCCGCAGTGGTCAATTTGCTTGCCAAATTGTAAGTTTCTAGCTTTAACCTTTCCTGAGATATGGAGGGGGTCCCAAGATTCACTGACTGACTGACTGACTGACTGACTGACTGACAGACACACAAACTGATTTTATAATCTGTCCAATGCTGCTGACGCATTGGGCAGATAATATTTTTGTTATGACCATTGTGATGTGAATCGGTGTGCACCCTTATAAGGCGACTCACTTTGAAAATCGGAAAAGCAGGGGAGGGGGCTACCTATAGGGGAAGGAAGCGCAAGGGAGGGGAGAGGGAAATTGGGAGTATGGGAAAGGGGAACGGAAGGGGAGAAAAGGGGAGAGAGGAAAGAGCGAAGGGGAGGAAAGGAAAAGGGGAGGAGAGAAGAGGTGCGTCATGGCTGTTGGGGAGGGAGTGGAAGCCCCTGTAAATAACTGCTATTCTGGAGCTTCCAGTCAAAATTCTGACAATGCCGTTTGTTTTGGCGACCCCAATGACCTATATGACTCGCATATTTGGCGATCAGCGGGTGCTCGTCAGCGTTTTGGTCATATTCTATTGCGCACGCGTAGCGAAGAGGCTCGGTATCTAAAGCAGTACAATCTTAACATGTTGTTATACAGTGCGACTGGCGGATGGTCCAAATCGTTACGTTGGTCGTGTGGAAATTCTTCGTAACGGCATCTGGGGCACGGTGTGCGATGACAGTTTCAGCAGCACTGACGCGCGAGTAGTCTGCTACATGCTGGGATACGGGTAACAGACATTAATAGCTACTACTGCGGTAGACAAAGTCGACGAAATTATTGCTTGTTCGCTTGCTGATTCGCACGCGTGTACTTTGTCGTTTCTGTAGTAATTGCCACTGCTCTGAGTGTCATCTGTCCAGCTGTAGTAGTAGTCATCATCATCATCACCATCATCCACGAATTTCATCGCGACGCAAGTCTTGAACAAAACTTCAGTAGTAGTAGAAGTGAGTAGTATTTAGGTGGCATTATCGCACTGCTGCTGCAGGACCACCGTACAATGTCAATAAAACAGTTTGTGACAACCAGTACATGGTGACAGATCAGCACTGAGCGACGGGCGCGCAGATAAAGCAAAGTACATTGTCAGCTCGCATCAGGGAACGACGACCGGAACAGAACGCTCTTCGCTTCTCGACGGAAGACGGAAAGAGTAGTAAAGTATGTGGATTTGTATAGCGCCTTGCGAGAACATATCTCTAAGGCGCTCAGGTATGGCACGCGTTCTCACGGGATCTCACAGTTTTACCTGCACACCCTGCGAACTGCTGTAAGCCTAATACGAGCTTATCGTTAGGTTATTATGTGATAGGCCTACTGCTGTTGCAGGCGCGTTGGCTACGTCACGTCCGACTATGGGTCTGCTACCGGACAAATTTGGTTGGACGACGTTGGCTGCAGCGGCAGTGAGTCGAACGTCTGGTCTTGCTTGCATGATGGCTGGGGTACCCACAACTGCGGTCATGGGGAGGACGTCTCAGTATCGTGTGCTTCAGCCCAGACTCAGACTCAGGCTATACCTAGTAAGGACGTGCTGTGTACCTAGCGATTCAGTCGCTGAACAAACGAATTCTTCCCTTTTTACAGCGCGTAATAGCTAGACCACTTCTGCCTTTTCTTAGGTAACATTCCGGTGTTTTGTCCAGACGAATGAATATGCGATCGTGCGGTTTTTATCACCTGGTAGAACAGTCGTTCTGGTTTCTGAAAAGGTACAGTTTATCCAGATATTCGCAGAGGATCACCCCCAGCGGGGGCGTTAAAGTTAGGCACTTCCATGTCGCTAGCGAAACTCTGACCAATAATCTGCAGTAACTTGGAAACGGTGCAAGATAGGCCTAGGAGTTAAGTTAGTATTAATCATTAATAAGAAGTCGCATATGGACTTTCGATTGGTACCAAAATCGGTAACCTTGAATGACCTTGAACGGCGCAATTAGCTAGTTGCCTAATTAATGCGTGGCCACTTCTTGCAAACGAAATGGGCAAGACCAGCTGTCAGGTCGTGGCATTGTAGTTTGAGTGCGTTCATTTACTGAACCAGATTTATTTTGTTCGATTTATCTTATCAATCTGCTTTTGAAATTACGGTAATGATTAGGGATAGACTTACAGTTGCACTATTTTCGCATTTTTCGCGGAGAACAACGAAAACGAGCACATTATTTTCCGCGAATTTTACGTAAGGTGACATCTTGCAAAAAGAACGCGCCCAAGCATAGACTAATAATATAGAATATGTAATTTTATTTTGTTACTGAGCTTAAATACTGATGAGCAGTCTTGTTATGAAAAGTTTCATAACACGGCAACGTACGACCAGTTACTGTGCGACTACGGGACGATCTTCTGAATCTCATAGATTGGTATAACATTGTAAGAGTATGTGTTGTGACGCTTCCTAAAAGTGACCACATTTCGGTCACATTTGAGTGTTTGACCTTTGAAGTTTCCAGTCAAGAGTAATATAGCAGCTTGCGGGAGTTGTCAGTGCACAAATACGTTAGTTACTGTAAGCTCAACTGACGGCTAATACTGTATGTAATGCTAATACTTCGTTGTGTGTCTAATGCAGTGAGGTTAGTTGGAACGGAACGAAATGCAATGGAAGGACGACTGGAAGTCTTCTACAACAGACGTTGGGGAACTGTTTGTGATCACGGTTTCAATGACTATGCGGCTAAGGTTGCTTGCAATGGACTTGGCTTCGGGTATGTTGAATCACTCAGCAACATTGGTAAAATGCAAAAGAGACTTCATCATACGAGTGCTCTAAAATTATCAGTAAGTTACTGATGTATATGGCAGGCCAAACTATTAACTTTTGTTTATAATTACTGACATCACTCTTTCAAATTGTTGATATCAACATTTTGAATAGTTGATATCTGCATTTAATGTTGATATCACTAATTAATTAGAATTGCGGATATCAGTTATTCATAATGTTGATAGCAACAATTCAAAATAGAAATATCGAACATTGATTATATCAGCATCAACAAACTGAATTCCGGATGTCAATAATTATACGCAGTTGTCGATATCAACAATTAATTGTCGATATCAACAAATAAAATCAGTTGTATCAGCATTTCGAATTGCTGATATCAGCAATTTGAAATATGGACATTAACGATTACTTCAAATTGTTGATATCAAGAATTCAAATTGCTGCTATCATCAGCTCATACTGAGGCTTGTAGCAATCGCTAATATCAACTATGTGAATTAGTGATATCAGTACCGGTAGTTCAAATTAGCGAGATAACTAATTTAGAGTGTTGATATGAAACAATTGAGTTGTTGATATCAACGACTTGAAAAGCGATATCAGCAAGTTTACTTGTTGATATCACTAATTCGAACTGGTGGTATTAGCAATTCGGCTTGCCGTAGTCGTAAACTACATGTATGTTGACAATAAACTGATCTTTTATATTTTATGTTTGCATATATGTGTGTACAACTTTTCATACTTAGGTGTACTTTATACCTTTATATGATCCAATTATGTACTAATAAACGAACATGAATGTGATTATGGTGGTGATGATCACGCTTGATGATAATGTGATCAATAAACATTGGACGACGGGAAGTCATGTCATGCTGTCGTGGAGCTCACCGTCCTTACAGAGATTATACCGGAATGCTGCGGATCAGTGCGGCATTATCAGTCACAAAAATGTTGTCGGTTTTAAACAGCACAGTGGCTTTGTAGAGTGACTTAATTGTACTGTTAATAACCTGTAGATTAGTGTACAAAAAGGCTTAAGTGTTGACAACTTGGAACGTGGGAAAATTTCACACGCAATTTTAACGCATTGCCAATATCTTATACAGTTACGTGGGACATGTACTGGGCAACGTTCACGTACACGGAAGTGGTCAGATCTGGTTGGACAATGTATATTGTACGGACGAGTGCTATGCTGACCTGGATCAATGCAGCCACAATTCATGGGGCTACCATAACTGCGACCACGGTGACGACGTGTCTATTGCTTGTTATGATCGCACCACTACCGCGGCCACTACTACAACTACTACTACCATGGCCGCAACCACTACTACCGCTGTCGAAACAACTACTACTGTCCCCACAACCATTCCCGGTAACGCACAGCATAAACTTTCAGCATTGGTAGCTTTTATAGCAGCATTCAGCAGCACTTCACTATTTCGACCGCAGATCTATATGTTTGTATGTGTCTGTACACATTTCGTTTTATTCTGTTTGTCTTTCTGTTAGTCTGCAAAGCCATTCCACCTGCAGGTATATTCATGCACTTCTCAGGGGATTTATTTGTAGTTGGGAAAGGCCCGTTTAAAACTCCAAATAGCGATAACATATTTCGGGTTGCAGTTTATTGAACACTATGACAGTGCGTCAACAACCTAGTTGGGAGGACACTGGCTCACCAGACATTGCCCAAATGTTTATGTGGCCAGAGTTCGCCTGCTGCCTTTCTACATTTAGATTTCTCCAATTTTTATGCATAATTGAACCCTTTCGCTGATTAGTTTCCGAACAACGGTTTCACCTTTAGCTTGTACGCATATGTCTCTAACTATTTTGTGTAAAATTTTGTACCTATTTGGGCGACCAGCTGAGATGTGCGATTTGCTTTTCTGGTAGCCCGTCACTGTGCTTTGCATTGTTTTGTTGACATTCATTTTTGTTGTTGCACAGTTGGCTAAATAAATTGATTGATTGATTGAATTGATTGATATACTTCATGCTGTATTAGAGCAGCTCATGGTGTAAGTTTCTCGGAATAACAGCTAGATCATCCGACTTTTGTGCATGTTGTCAATGTGTACAGAAACCACCACAACAGAAGAGCATACGACAGAGCGAGTGGTGATCCCTGGTTCCTCTCAGTGTAACGACGGTTGTTCTATTTCCGGTATGACATTAATTTTCGGTATGACATTGACCTCATCTAGGCCTACAGTGTAATAGGCTGCTATAGCCTATTTGTCATGCACAAACACACGTCGTGGAAAAGTGGTGAAAGACAAGAAATGAAATAGCTCCTTGAATCAGGAAAGTGCAAAATACTATCATTGATTGAAAGATTTATAAAATAAGTTAGATTGTATAGAAGTATCTGCTTGCATGTTATGCGACGAGAAACAGTCAGTTGTAGATATAAACTTTAGAAAAGCAAAGACTTGTGTGTTAAAAACTGGATACATAATTCATCGAACACGAGCTGAGCATAAAATACAAAATGGACCGCGAAAGAATACGAATACAATCCTTTATTTCCTTTGGGTCCAACTACGAAACGACGGACTCAACATGGACGCCTCGTCCTGTTAGTTTGTGTTAATAGACGCCGCCGTCTTCTGTTATAGGAATTGCAGTAGTTATCAGTGTTTTACGATTATTGATACATTTGCAAACAAATAATAAATATGCAATATTGCAACAACTAGCCACACGGTGGCAGATGTCCATAGATGAACGTGTAGACTTCCAGAGTCATTTAAAGCTAAAGCCAGGGATTCTTCTAGCGCGTCTTACAGGAACGAAACCTGACCAGCCGCGCTTTACAATCATCGGAAGTGGCAGTTGATTGGCAAGAGCCAATGGTGCTGCAGCGCTAAATGCGGCCATCCATTGCACGTGCTAACAAACAATTGTACCCGCGGTAAGCAACCAGCGAACTCACCACCGCCCCAAACAACCACGTCAGGCCTTCACCCCGTAAGCATTCACCAGATGGCTCCACCAGAGCGATTTCACGGATTACTTTACTGGTGATAGACTACTGCCGTGAGATAGGGACTACGTTTCGTTGTGTAATGAGTACTGAGTATTTACTAACAGCACCTAACACGTTCAACGTCATTAAAACAACGACTGTAAAGTAAAAAAAACAATAAAATATGCCTGTAAAATGTCCGGTAGATACAACGGTGATCGTTGTCGTGGTGGTGTTAGTCATTGGACTTCTGCTAATTGTCGTCATCGTCATCCTCGCCTGCTGGTGTTTCAGGTAGGTCTCTGTCTCTCTCTCTGTCATATGTACGCTATAATGCTTATTATCGGCGTCTTCTAGTTAGTGGAGTTCTGTTGTGTACGTGATGACCAGCTGAGTAAGTTAATAAGTAAAGAAATAAATAGATAAATCGTGACATTCGTAGACGTTTTTTTCCGGTTTTATGTTATGTGAACTACCTACTGTGTAAGCTTAGTTGTTGTTAGCTTTTAGCCCACTGTTATGCACCTATGTTCCTATTTTACTTAGTAATAGGCGCATTATAAATGTTTGCTGCTGCTGCTGCTGCTGATGATGATGATGATGATGATGCCACAATCGCTGAACCGCCACAACGCGGCTCCGGGTTGTGTGACTGGTGTTTGTCACCGTCAAGTAGACGACCTGATAATTATGCTGATTGATGTGTAGAGAGAAAAGGTCGAAGCAGCAAGCACGTGGACGTACAGAAGTGGCCGTGATTCCGATGCCTACAACAGCTGCTGCTAATGACTACAACAACGACGCGTTTGACAGTACCTGTGAGAAGGCCAATGAGGAATCTACCAGCAGTCAGGCCAATAAGGACAACCTATACTGCAACTGGCAACAACTACCATCGGCTGCTGATGCTGGCGCAGTTGGTGGGGTTGATGATGAAAATGATGAATATGAGCAGTTTGAAATGTATGAGTCTTTGCAGGATGATCCCGGCTGTACCACGGAGGATCCGACTGTATACGAAGTTATCAAGCCAAAGCATCCAGTTCCCCGCTCCAAACCACCAAAACCGCATTAGCACGAGCCCTGTTTCACATGGGTCAGTTATGCCCCTTCACAGGATGGATATCTTCCAAATGATTGATGAACATATTGTCACAGTTGATTATGTCCGCAAAACGAACTGCTATTTCTCACAGGCTATGTTTCAGCATTTGTTCAACTTTGTGGCTTTCCTCTTAAATCGGTTAATATTGTAGGCAGCTGAATTTGAGAACGAGCATCAGTCTGGATTTACGGTATCACGTGTGTTGCATTTGTAATGGAAAAGATAAGTAAGCCTAAATTGAGAAACTGAGACTGAATGGAATGGAATTAATTTCATCTTTTCTACGCGATTGTTTTTCTGTATAGACATTTGTACTCATCATAACTGAAATCTTAAGCTTTTAACCCATTATTCCAGATACACCGACTCCGCAAACTGCGCTTATAACTCAGTGTTAACTTACTTGTCAGTTTGGCTGCTGTTGGAATGTTGGGTGTCCAGGTTTTTGTTACTACCCGATGCAACCGGGTACCCGAAATTCATTTTTTTTCGAAAAAAATTGTACAATGTCAGATTTAGCAAAATGAAACGCAAAAACACGAAACAGAACGAGAAGTCAACATGCTTCCAACGATACAACATCGGATTTCACATACATTATTCAGACAGTGTCAGAACATCTTCCGATCAAACTTCTGTAGATTTGGCAACCCCGATTTACTACAAAGCGCAACAATTTGCCGATCAGACAACGTTTTCACCCTGTGATTTTGACCTTTGACACTTGACGACCTTAATTGAACGCTTGTAGTGGACCCCAAAATAATTAGCTATAATTTAACCGAAACTCGTCAGATTTGGCTAAAATTTTAGATATGTGAACTTGAAAATAAATCAACAAGAAGAGGCATATTACTTCAGAGAAATACTAATACACAACAATGTCAATGAAGAAATTTGTCTTGGCTTTCCGATGTGTTGCTCCCTTTCGAAACCAGATTCTTAAGTGCCAAATTGTGCACCTATATTACCACACATGTAAAATTAGAGCAGGTATGAGCGAGATATGTGAGTGAATTTCACGAGTTCAACATAGCACCAAACCTGCGATATACATGTGATGTATTTTGACGGGCGGCGAGTTGCTCGGCCATCTGAGAGATTGGAAGGCCGGTGTCAGAAAAGAAATACATTAATAAATACATTTTAACAGTAAAGCTTAAGTCCTTCCGACATAGTGGCGGTCTAATGAAGGCCACGATAACCATAAACAGCAACCGCACTGGAGAGCCACGTAGCATACATCAACGTTCATGCTATGTGCTGTAGTCTTGTTCGACATCTATGTACATGTATACGGCTGTAATACACTGATTCTCTTCAATGACACCCATCTCCTCCGATAGCTATAGACCACATCTAAGCTATGATGCTTGTCTGGAGGTAAGAGAGAAGATTATCAGAACTGTTCTGCGTTGTGTTGTGTACTGAAGCTGTGTACAGTTATGAGCACACTTAGATGAGCAGTTCTTACAGTTCTCTGGATTGGGTTTTGTCACACTGGACCCATTTTATACTGCATTGTTGTTGTATTATCGTGACTGTGGAATGCGCCATCTGGCTAACTGTAGGATGCTACTGTTACTGTTATAACATTAAAAGCTAACGCATCATTTGTGTTTATCTGTGTGTTATCAGTATTTTGTGTGTTTTTGTTTTATACTGCATAGTTGTTGTATTATTGTGAGCACGGTGGGTTGGACCTGATGGGATTGAAGCCTAATCCTTAGGACCTACCTTCCTTCAGTGCTTTGACACTGTTGGTTGGGTCATTTGACGCGTATAAAAACCCGTCCCCGATATAACCTCTAATGTGTTTGTTGGGACGTTAAAAATTACTCAATCCGATCTGTTCGATGACAACTATCCGTTATGGATATTGCGGGAGGGACATACCGTTGTCTAGACAACGTTCACACGTTATCTTCACACATTGTCGCATGTCGTGGTGGTCACTTGTTGACGTAGAACATGGAATTGTAGCAAATTGCGCGATTGATGCAGTTCTTCGCCACATCCAATTGAATTGCGGTAGCTTCGACTCCGAGGACTTCTGTATGATCCACGCCCCTGATTCTATTTTTAACACATTTCCGATACTGTTTGTATACAGCGCTGACATGGTACTTGTTTGTTTTTAGTTAACTCTTGAGACAAAGCATACACACCGAATACAAATGACATGTTGTTATAGAATGTGATCTGTATAGCCTACAGGCTGTTTTGGTTTCGTCATTATGCGCAAAACAACTGCCCGTTGCATAGCTTCGGGTCCTTCTCCGGCACAAAATTTACCGAGATTACAAAGAGGATAGAAACGCCGCCGCGTGTTTAGTTACATTGCTAATATGAAGTAGGTTGCATGGAACTTGATGATGACAATTATGACTGTGTTACTGTTATTCGGATGTGATACATAGGGCGGATCCAGGTGACGGGAAGCATCTCTAAGTGTAGAGGCCGAGTGACTGTTTCACATGTATTCATAATGCGTCTGTGCGAAATTGCACTGTCAGTTATGCGAAACGGTTCAGACTTCGGATGGCTTCACCTCGGAAGTCTCTAAAAATATCTACCTTTGCTGGACCCATTGGAAGCCCCGCCCTCAGCCCCCTTTATTGGCACCGACAATTTTCGGATCCACCCCTTGTGATGCATAATTTTTGACATTGCTGTTGCAGGAGGCCTTTAGAATTGATTTGAGCGGCGTCTGTATAGCAATTATTATGTTTGTGTAACTGCTTTAATTATGTTCACTAACATCTATTACGTGCGAACAAATAAAGACATTTAAGAAAGACTTGATCGTTTTTTTGAAGTTTCTATACACTCTGTCTTCAAAAAAGTCCACCCTTTTTATTTTTGTGATTACTAGGTCAAATGTTGACCTATTTTAATAATATCTGGTAATATAGCAACTGACAAAATTTGCAACTTAATTACTTTCTTATCTACACTGTGTCTCGATAAAAAAAACATCCCCGATGTTTTTAGCTATAAATCGCGAAAGCATTGTCGGATTTTCATAATATTCGGCAGAAATATTACCAAGAAAGCAAGCAATCAAAAGATGCTATATTTTTCCACCTCACCTAATTAATGCTTCTGCACTACCTTGCAAAACTGAAAACACATAAAATGCATGTTTTAACGTACATGTTTCATGTTGATTTGCCAATAGACACACAAATCACATCGGAATTATCACGTAATCACTGTTAGACTATTATTCATTCATGAAATGATAGGATATGTGCACCAAACATGATCAAGATAGGGAAAATGCATTCAGCCACCTGTTTCGCATGCACTTAGCGATTACAATATCTGCCATCATGTCACGCCACTTGGGCGCTATGTCAAGAATTGACGTTTATCTTCATCAAGCATTGAACGTCAATGGATAGCATTACTGAGGTGTTATACCATCTTAACAAAATGTTAACAGCTACTAAACACATTGCGGATAATAATTTTGTCTTTCAGTAAGACAGCGCACTGGCACATCTTGCACGTAACA
>Ga0049105_1000911_pt1 | contig 11857 bp, 7 predicted proteins | sample WorMetvaBAHAMAS1_FD_61260 | JGI IMG/M metagenome (GOLD analysis project Ga0049105, IMG submission 61260) | Worm MetaG Olavius vacuus BAHAMAS.1 | ecosystem: Host-associated > Annelida > Digestive system > Unclassified | place: Germany: Marburg | collected 2013-04-09 | reverse complement strand
TTTTTCTACAGCAACTGTTATCCATAGACTATCTCGTGACCCCGCGCCTGCGATTCGTCCTCCTTTGTGACTGACATATGGCGCGTTAATCTCGGTTTAATAATAATAATAATAATAATTGCAAGTTTTCTATGCACCGCATGCATTTTCATTACAAAGCAATTAAATTATTTTAATATTTATCACTAACACACCTTATCACCTTTCAGCATTCCTCAACATCATGAACGTGTAACATTTTATCATGTTATCATCTCAAAATTCACACAACCTTTTTCACCCGTTTTTCCTCGCAGAAATCGTGGTGTGCACACACTTCAAAGCTGCTGACTGTATCCACACAGATTGGTGACTGATGAAATATTAACTATAAATGGTCAGTAATTAATTCAGTTAATAAAAGACAGGGAGTACCAGTATAAAATCAGTGCCATTACCGTTTGCCGTCGGTGTGCTCAATGTCAAGCCAAATGACATCCAGTGGAATATCATGCTCATCAAAGCCAGCATCAACACTACATAGTCAACACGTCACATAGGGCGTCTTTAAAAAACTGGACAACCATTACATTTCCACCACTGTTCCACTGACAGTTTCAAACGCTCTCTCAATACATTTTTATTGCAGTCTGCCTATGGCTGTGAAACACGTGTCAGCTGACTTCTGTAATGCGCCATCGGCCAGGCTGCAGGGGGCGCAATAGAAATAACTGTTGTATTTGTATTTGTACATTTTCAAATAACTCAATAAATGTGGCAAAATATCACAATTTTTTGTACAAAGAATCTATGTGTAAGTCTTCACTAAAATGCATTTACTGTTTATGACAATTGTTAACAACTAACAAGAGCTAAGCTGGTGCTGAGATGGCCACGAAACACTGCACAAGTCAAACTTTCACTTTTGAGTGGGAGTACCTCTCTTTAATGCACTCTTTCTGAGTAATCTCTGAGAATATTGCCACAAATCATATTGCCGAAAACCAGATTCTTTTGCCTACATTTTTGTCCCAAACAGTATGGATCTACCTTTAACCACTGTGACACAAATGGCCCCTAATGGTACTGAATCCGGTGAAATAATGCGAAATAACGGCCATTACACCATTCAAGGTCATACTAGGTCACCAATTTTGGTACCAATGAAAAGCCCGTATGTGTGAATAATAGTACCTTACCTCCTATCTTGCAACAATTCCAACATATTGCAGATTACTGGTCAAATTTTTTACGCTGATACCGATGCTAAAAGTTGGACGAACAGGCGGTGGAGCTCATAGTTAGCAGCCTAAAATTCCAGTGACCTTTCTTTAGTCAACATCCATTATTGTCTTATCGTCTTTCTATCCTGACGTCCTTGCTCCTAGCTCTTCACTTCATGTCCTGCGTGGTGAGTTGGCCGCCAGCCCTCCAAGGAAAAAAATTTTAATACAGTAACGGAGCTCCAGAACTGCAAGGAAAAACAGAGGCATTGGAGTTCCAATCTAGAAAAAACAGAGGTGATGCAGCAGAACTCCAGTGCCCTCCACCTTTGTTTGACCACTGGATGATACAGGGGAGTGCCTGTCTTTCACTCACTCATTTGGTGTGAACTCCTAAATTCAACATTGCAAAATTTGGCCTCAAAAAACTAGAAACATACCTCTATCATATGCTGTGAAAAGTATTTTGATATCTTTAATTGTCTGGATGTGGATCACAAGTGTCAGACAGACAGACAGACTTTATGATATCGAAGGCTGTGCTTCACTACATTGCGCAGTCAAAAATGGAGAACCAGCAGAGATTTTCTTTCATAGCAACCAGAGCAGAAGCTAACACGCTACAACTGGATAGATTTCTGAGCTTGGAAGAAACAACACACTTGTTCACAGAATAATATAATTGCAACAGAGAAAATTAAACTTATAAAATAATAAAAATTTAAAGTCAATGTGCAATCCGCTGTGCTGATATGCAGTTGCATTACTGGATGTCAACGTACACTGCAGCTGCCTTTGTTATAACTCTAACTGGTTTCCTGATTTTATCACATTTCTACTGAAGTAACTATAATTCAGTACAGCATTGTATACACAGCTCAGTGCCCCTAGCAGACTGTAACTCACGGTAAGACACTGTCTATGCAGGTTAATACAACTGCTCATCATACTAGCGACTCCAAGGGAGTGAAGAGTAAAATGGCAGCAACTACCTGGCAACATCCTGCTCATCATTATAATTCCATCGTGACTGATGATAGGCCAGTGCAAACAGCTGCAACAAATGTCACACAATAATGACTTAAAAACCACCAATTGCATCCAGAACCAGAATGCACATTCTATCACATACATAACAAATGAACAGATAACACATTCAAATGGCAGAACCTCTCAGTCAGAAGTATATACATACATACAATATTTATAGAGCGCTCAGGTCAAAGACTAATCAAGAGCGTTGGATAGCTAGCAGTTATTCAATACCAGCGCATAGAAGCAATGTCTCCTCTCACCACTGCTTACAACCAGCAATGCTGAAAACATGAACTTTTGATTGTAATAAGCCTCTACTCAAAAACTGGTAGAAAAGATAAAATTTTAATTGAGTGCAAAAATTAATCAAATACTTTAATGCTTAATCACTTTCTATGTGTCTCACAAATGACATGCCTGCATTTGCATAAATTACACACAGTACAAAACTATTAAGGACGACACAAACCGGTGGCAATGGCGTAGTGCCTGTAAGGGCAGCATACTGTCTGAAGACATCAGCTGGCTGTGGTCCCAGCATCACGAACACATCAATGATGCCACTCTCAGAAAACCAGTGTGTATCAATCTGTGGGATTTCATCGCCCTTGACAAGGTCAACCAGCTTTGCAAACATGTTCTACAGCGAACAGCATCACACAAACTGAAGAATCTGACTTCATTTACTTTATTACAACAGACAAGCAGCACATGATAACACTGTCAGTGTCAGGCATCTTTCAATCAGTCTGTTGAATTACCATCATCAAGTTCAGTCAATGTTGAAGTACACATTAAAACTGCAAATGGGCCATAAGATAAAAGATAATTAAAAGACAAGTCTTCGTCACAACATGACATCAGCTCAACTTATATGCATCTTATAAACAACAAGAACTGACTATACATTACAAACATCTCTACTGCACACGAAATGCCTGCCAGCAAAACAATATATTACCACATTTCTTCAGACTGGAACACAATGCATTGCTGTAATGCAGCACAAGATACAGATCAGTGGATGAGGACCACATCTAATCTGCAGTGATTTAAGTGTTTTACCTCTGTCGAGCAGGTTGTTTTGTGTGGCATTTATTTGCCTGTCTGTCTGTCAGTGTTAGAAACTTCACATAAAAACTACTGATTAGATCTTTAGACAAGCAAAAACTGCTTAAATTTTAGAAGTCATCCACCTCTGGATTCGGACCTAGTAATTTTTGGAAGGACCAGCAGCACTGCGAGATAAGGCATGCTTTCCACAATCTAAGCTCATGTTTGTGTAGAAACTGATAAGATCTCAAGAAGATTTCATCACAGAAGTACCTTTGGACAAAGATATGCCCACTAAATTTTGGAAGTCATCTGGATATGAACCCGGACTCAAGACCTGTACTGCTGATCTGGCTCCGGACTCCGGATCCAGACCGCATTCACCTTGGCATAGGTCTGGGCTCTCTAAATGTTCTTGTTGTTTCTAACTCAGTAACTTACTCTGTCAGCCGTGTTTGATGAAATATCAATCCATGTCTCAGCTGTATTCAGCCAGAACAGTCCCAATGTTCTCTTCTCACTGTCAACATGATTTACGAAGCCACATTACGACAGTTACTACATCAAATAACTCACACATATACACAGTGTTAGGGATTGAAACCCAGATTTTGAAAAATGGGACCCAGGGAAACCCGGCCATTTTGCCAAACCCAAAACCCGGGTTTAAGAGCAGCTGAAACCCAGGTTTCGAGTTTTTTTGGTTGCTTTGTGTACATTTCAACAGCATATCGTGCAACGGTTTAATGCGTTTTTCACTAGTCACAAACTGTCCAAATGTCTTTTCCTGTTGTTTCTATGGCAAACTGACTATTGAGCAGAACCCTGTGTTCTGTTTATGATCACGGGACTGGGTGACGGGACCCCACGGCAGTGACTGACTGACTGCAGTGCACCGATGTCAATGATCCATCAGGCCTAAGTTGATGTTCTTCAGTACTGTCTTCATTGTCTTGACTGTTGAACAACTGTTTGATGGCTTTTGCAGTTTTCATGATGGCATACGTACCCTCTTTACGGACCTTGTGTATAGGCCTACCTGTCAGCTGTGGCAGACCTAACTAGGTAAGTAAGTTCATTCAGTACATGTGACAGACGCATGTGTTCAACAGACTGTGAAAATGCAAAGTAAAGAAACATCATTGAGATAAACAAAACAAATGACAGTTTATTAAATGTCCAGCAATTTCAATTCCTTTCTTTTGTCATACTAAAGATGGAATATAAAATACATGTAAGAATTTAGTTAGGGCCTAGTGGCCTACTGAATCTACTAATGAGAGATGACTGGTGAGTGGTGACAAATAAAAATGACATGTTCTTCAGCATAATGCGAGGCTGCATCATAATATGGGTCTCTACAGACGCATTTTCACGCAGTTCTCTCACTTGTACACGCCGTATACATCGTCCGCTTGTCTTCTACTCTTCGAAGTTGCAAAACCCAAACCCGAAACCCGGGTTTGAGGGCGTCCAAGTTTGGAAATAGTCGTCCGGGTTTGGAATCCCTACACAGTGTCTCACTGTAATATTGGACAAAACAGCTTTTGTGACTGTTCTTGTTTTGCTGCTAGCAAGCCACCACTGTACTGAGAACGTGACCCAATGTGCATTATCCAACAGGCCAGGATAATGTTTGAGTAGTCACTGTAGTGTGTTGTGACGAACGAGACAGGTAAGATGAGCATGGAATGGGACAAATTACTGTAGATTTGCAGGCCCAGACAATGCTGAGTGTTGATGCAGCTACACCGATACAGAGCTCTAACACAGCCAGCCTCTACCGACCTGATCCCTGCCCATCAGTCAGTATACACAACATGCTGTCATCTTTTACTACATATATGTACACACACTGCACTCATCGTACAGAAGGAATGTTTTTTTATGCAAAAAATGCACCATTTTACTTTGCAATAACTTTGTAAAATCTACTTATGCTGAAATAATGTTTGGCACATATATACTCTGATAAATTTGGAACTAAACAACATCAGTCATCGATCTCTGCCAAAGCGTATCTTTACAGTGCTTTGTGAAATGCAGCATATGTGTGTGTGTTCATTAGCAATATCACGTAAGCTTAAATGTCTTCATTGTTGTCTCAAACATTTAAATAAAATATCACATGAAGTATGAAAAGGTACGGACCAACAGTGCAATAGTAAAACATTATGTTGCTCGTTAACCGGCATATTTTGCCTTTTTACACAGACAGTAGGCAAGCTGCGTGTTACAATTCTGGCGTCTTGTGGTAGCTCAACGGTCGTGCACCCACGCTACACTTTAGACTGTCCTGTTATAACGCAGTATCTTTAGCAAATAATACAAACTGAAACTGAACAACTTTCAACCATTTGTGGGAAATCTTTAACTAATTTTCCAGCATTTTATGTCTGTAAAAGTTTGTTATTTGTTATCTTTTCTTTATTAAAAGCCATGACAAATAAGCATTCGCCAACAAGGGAACTAAACGAATCTTAAGCTGGTTCCCTGTATTCCAGTTTATAAAGAATGTGAAATACACGTATGACAGGAAATGTATTACAGTGCATATGTGCCAAAAATTATCAAACTGAGTGACAGTTTGACAGTTATTTCAAAAATTAAATAGTACAATTTTTGCCCCACATGGTGGTTGTGTGATGTAGCCCATGTTGTCCTCACATATCATTTGAAACTGTTAAGTTCTGTTTACTTTAATTCAAGTATAACCTATTAACAGCTAATCGTAACAGCAACAGTAAGACATGATCGTACTTGTGTGCAAGCATCACAGGCACGCAGCCGTACAGTGCCATCACATTGTCAAGCTCATACTCAAACACATCCAAATTGTACAGACGGTACGGATCACCATTTCTATAAATCACAAACAACGGTTCTCCTTCAAACTGTAACAAAAAATGCACTGATATATAGTGTTCACATCATAGCCCAATTAGCTGATCGATATATCGTGGCATTTCATAACGCAATATCGCGATATCGTACGACATTTACTTTTCAGGTGGCGGTGGTCAAGCAATGCAGATGGTAGGCCCATTAGTCTTAAGCTGGTGACCGGCGGTGATGTGCAGTCTGCGGATGCATCCACTTGTAGACGCAGAACCGTAGAATTTTTAGAATCCACGGACTACCGTAATGTGAATAATATCCCTTAGGTTTTCTTGTCGAGAAGTTTATTCTTGAAAACTGCTAAGACATTAAAAAGATAAATATGGATGTTGTCACAAGATATTACAGGGGCGTTACTTGAGCTGCTACAATTCAATTGGTTAGCATTTTATCATACATGTCTGTAGTATGAGTATAGGGTAGCATTCATATGTGGCCTCACTGCAGACTCGAGATTGCATATTGCTAGTGTCTGCGGATGTGGATCTTTGGTCGAACTCCGTGGACTGACACGGATGAAACTTTTACGATCCGCATACCTCTGTTGACCAGACGCGACGTGGGCATGGGAACGGCATTGTGGTACTGGCCCATGACCGTCGCTTATAGCGATGGTCTCAGCTGGTCACTCAAGAAGCTCTCCCCAGCCGCTGCCGTCGTTGGCTCGTCGTTGTCAATGGCTTAAACAGGGAGGATGTTGAGTGGGCAAAGTACAGATCAAACAATGTGTGTGTTGGTGTGTTGGAAGGCGTGGCAGCGCCATGTTGCCGACTGGCTGTATATTCGGGCCTTTCAAATGACTGTCCCTGAGATAATTATTGCCGGTCAGCATTGTTTGTGTGTTTGGTCTGCACCAGCGAGCAACGTACGTATGAGACGTGCGTTCATGCACTATATCGTCTGATCTCTGGGCGACACGATATTGTAAAGTCGACAAATCTGTGATCGATGTCACGATATCACGTTATCGATATGAATCATACTGATATACAACTGCAACATAACAAACTACTTCAGAGAACAACTTACTGACAGCATAAGTCAGCCTTATATGCCAGTAAAAACTCTTGCCAAAAATAAGCAGTAAGTCAGGTATTTACGTGGTGGTCCTGAGTGCTAAAGAGTCGCCATGCTCTGGTATGCCATAAACAAACTCATAGCCAGGAAACGAGAAGTCAAGACCAACGGATGAAGGACCTGAAACACACATGCTTGCAATAGAAAAATACATTGCTTGTGAAATGCACACATACATGAACGTTCTATGTTGTATCTCATCTGCAATATACAGGGTAGGACAAAAACTGACTACCATAGTTCAGACTTCAGTTTACATCTCCGAGAATCAATACGTTGATCATCTAAAACACATTCTGTTAGAGTGCTGGTAAGATAACAAAAGTTGGGCAACAGAACAAGGGGCAAAAAGTGGCCATGGTGTTTCGGTAGTGATGCATAGAAGGTTGCTTTTCAACCTTAGTACCTTCTTGCGGAAACCTTTGAGCCTTTGCCAGGCCTTTGTGACATTGTACATCATGCATTGTACATAATGATACACTTACATAAAATGACCAGTGCTAAACAATGCTAAAATACAGGTAAATAAAAATCAAAATAAGTTTGAACGATAATAAATCTACAATGAGCCTAGAAACGCTCTTCGAAAAAGAACAGTTTTACGATGTCTCTTAAACGTGGTGTGTTGGACATGATCTGGGAGAGTGTTCCATGCAGATACTGTATAGGGAAACCCACATTTGCCGAATTCAATGCATGTCCTTGGAGTCCGATATTTACTAGTGCTGGTGGAGCGCAGACCAGCACAGGATTGCAGATCTGCTATGGCAGTGACTTTGTCAGTAAGGTATGATGGTGCTCATTTAGTACGTATTTTGTGCAGACATAACTTGAAGGTAATATGGTATACACTGTACTGCACTGGCAGCCAGTGTAGTTGCTGAAGTGCTCGAGTGACATGGTCTTGGAGTCCGATGCCATAGATTTTGGCAGACCAGCCAACACTGCATTACAACAGTCGAGTCTGCTCAGTATGAACACAGAAACTAGCCTCATTGTGACATCACACCCCAGCAGACAATGGACTTGCTTCAACCGATGAATGTGGTGAAAACATGCACTAGCGACTTTGTTCACGTCACCGCACTGAGAGTTCACTGTCCAGTGTGACTCCAAGATCTCGCACTGTCTTTACAGGATGAATGATGTCACTTTCGACCGACAGCACTAGGTTCTCCGTAGACATCTTCCGCAGATAAGTCCGGTAAGCATTAGATCAGCCAAGATTGGCACCAGCTATGGATATCGGCGATACTCACTTGGAGATGTTCGATGGTGAACATGTTGATCAAATCAGCTGTGTGTCATCAGCATACATGTGACGGTTGAGCTGATTTCTGTGTAATGATGTCATCAATGTTTACCCAATGCTGCAGGCAATAAGCATAGGCCACTTGCATAATTTATGCAGAAATTTGCTGCACAAGCACGCTGACGTTTTTTGTTGTGATGTCCTATACTTGTAAACAACTAAACGCTATAGTTTTTGTTGTATTATTGCAAGTGCCTAGAGTTTTAAGTGCTAATTTGGAGTAAAACCCTAAGTTCAGGATTGAAAAATTTGGTCACATAAAACTAGAAACATCACCTTATCATGTGGTGAAAAGCATATTTCAATATCTGGAACAGTGTAGGCGTGACTCATGAGTGTGACAGACAGACAGCTTTTGCCATAGCAAAGACTGCGTTTCACTACACTGAGCAGCCAAAAATGACGCAATATGCAATGCAGCTGATGTAAAAGAAACCTTCAAAAGTTTAACAATTGACTGCTTCATAAAGTTACATGAACTGCTGTGAACATATTTAACATCATTATGTCACTAACAAAAAGGTACACATTTTTCATCAGTTAAAATTTTTAACAACAAAACTGATGAATTAACTACTGCCATGGACAGTGCTACTCAACTGCTGTTAACAAATGACGAAAGACATAAACATCACAAGAGAGTTCCACAGTACCATTAGGTTTTGAGTCCGAATGAGACTTGAACGTTTCTTCCCACATTCCTGGTTCATCCTCCGTATCATCTTTCTTCTCATCTGCCTATGACAATCATCACAACATCATTCAGCTGCTTGATGCTGCTATATTACAAAAAAAAACTAAATATTAGTGCACAGTTAGCAGCAGGATATAAATAACTCCACGCCATAATCTGCTCATCCATTGCTTAATAGTAAGTTAACATCACCATAACAAAAACATTACCACTAAGCTGCTAAAAAGTAATTCAACTGTGATGAGAAAGAAAAATATTTAAATTAAAAAAATTACTGCAACAGTAAATTAAATTGTTCAAAGTGTCTATCACATATGATGTTGGGATAAACTGAAGGTAAATGTGTAAAGGCAAAAATCACGAGAGTCCACCGACATGGAAAGTACTCTCATTCAAATACCTTGGGAGTATGGTTCAACACAGATGTTCTTGTGACAAAGAAATAAAAACAATATTGGCCGTAGTGAGCAAACAAATGTCAAAACTTGTTGGTCAGATTAAGTTCCATTCATACAATCTCTAATCAAGCCTAAAGCCTAAACTCTGAAGAAAGATGTAACATGGAACACAGTGTGGCACTGGACATGCAGTGTTATCAAACGAGCATAAAGATCACACACAAAGCACATGACCAACAAGCAGTGCAAGGACAGCACTTGTCACTCAAGTGAAATACTTCATCACATATCATGCAACACCTGTGTTGAGAAAGATCTCATGCTGGGACCAACGCCTGAACTGAGATGACACACAGAGCAAATGAGATTAAATGGCCCAGCCAAAAATGGACTGGCCTCGTCCGAGGACAAAGTGTAATTTGGTGCGGTGATGCGAGGCGACCAATGGGTAATTAGCCTTAGACAAGGCCCAAAGCCACTGGCAGTGGCAGGCAAGTGACGGAAACTGTAAAATTGTTAATTGCTGCCACAAGCACAGCTTGACCAGTGGTGAAAATATAAATTTCTGGGCCCCAGAAAGGTTAAATGCTGGGGCCCTTCGTTATGGCTTGGGGCCTTCCCCTAGTTGTAGTCGTACAATCGGTTAAATCACAAATAAAAAATGCTTCGTCACAAAGCGAATACATTCAAATATTCGAATACTACATGCAGGCACACAAAGCAGAGAAACTGTCTTCTTCGTCTTTGTCTTCAAATTTTAATGCCACCAACATTACCCCACAACGACACGATTTTGAGCCTTTTTCTCCATTTCTGTCCAGGACATCTTCTACCAACCCATCCAGTTCTCCAATGTTCTGTTCCATGCAGTGCCTTTAAGGGTCTTTTGCATTACACGTCTGCATAGGCATCTCTGTGCTGAAACCCAAAGAGCCAAAAAGTAAGGCCAAATACTGAAAGCAGTTGGGGTTCTTGGGGAGGTGAGCCCTCTCCCTGCCAACTGGACAGCGCAGTAAGCTTCTTGGTGAGTCTGGGGCTCTGTACGCGGCCGAAGCCTAAAGCACCATACTGTATGCAGCTTGTAGCTGTGTCAGTGGCCCCGGAATGATCGTTCAGGTGCGCATACTGACAGTTTTGGGCCCTGGAATGCTTTCTTCAGTTTCTACAGAGCCACGGAATGGCATTCTGGCTTACTTTCACCACTGAGCTTGAATACAGTGTGCTTTCATCAGCGGGCAACTACAGAAACAGTCACTGCATTGCTTCAAATGGCACACGTACAGGTGTGACTGTGTGTGGGTTTGTGGAGTTTCAATACTCTATTCATCACTCATTTTCTTAAATCATGCCACGAGTATATGACTATCGGTCAACTCGGCAGTGCAGTGCACTACACACTACACATGGTATGTTAATCTCTGCGCGTTGCAGCAAGTGCGGTATATTCCCACATATAAGCCGAAAAATTTTAGACAATTTTTCACCCTCGAAGTCCAGCGGTCAACTTGGCATCTGAAACCATGCCACTAACTGCTGCCATCATAATCTATGCCAAGTGATAAAAAATTTAACACAACACTGAAGAAAGCTTTGCATGTTAACATTGTGGTGTGCATAAGAATTAGATGCATTGAAGCCTACCATCTAGGTCTCACAGAAATCAGCCCAGTGCACTGTACAGATGGCAGACAGAGAGAGGTCGCACTGTGTGTGGTCTGTGAAACTTGATAAGGCAGTCAGCACATGCATTTGCTTGGTTTGCACTGTAAGCTGTATATAAAAAATTCCCGACTTGCGTCAAACACACATCGTGTTGCGCGAACCACAGAAGGCCCGTTGCTGGCGTGTCAATTTATGCAACAACACCCAGTTACTGACTTAAACACAGACTGCCTTAAAAGGGAAAATAGATGGCAACATTTCCTCCAAACAGCTAGTGACTTCAAACATGCCCCTTGCCACATGTGAAAACCAGTACAGCCTACCAGTGTGTCTGTTGTGTACTATCTCCATGCCGGGCTCCAGGGGCCCGATTTTCAAAAAATCTTAGGAAAAATCCTACGTTTTTCCTAAGTTTTTTCTAAGTTTATCGAAAGTTATAAAGTTAAGATTTTCACAGAATTTTAAATTTAATTCACTATTGCAATATTAAGACTTACTAAGCTCTTCCTATATATATACAGACAAT
>Ga0049105_1000910_pt1 | contig 11860 bp, 7 predicted proteins | sample WorMetvaBAHAMAS1_FD_61260 | JGI IMG/M metagenome (GOLD analysis project Ga0049105, IMG submission 61260) | Worm MetaG Olavius vacuus BAHAMAS.1 | ecosystem: Host-associated > Annelida > Digestive system > Unclassified | place: Germany: Marburg | collected 2013-04-09 | reverse complement strand
TGCTTGGTTTTGATTTGTTCCACCAACCGCAACTTCTGGTACTTCATCCCAGCAAATGTAACTGCTGCGTTTTCTGTTACCACGGTGTTCTGAGACCAGATATCCTGCATACTGCATGGTCCAGCCGCCCGGACACTCCGTTTTTGCTGGAACCATGAGGATTGTTGAACGACCTCCCACGTAGCACACGGCACACGGCGCCGGTTTGTCAAGTAGATGATTTCCACCGTTGTTGCTTTCAGAGAATACGTTATTACGGAAAGGGTGTCCTAAATTAAACAATTCATATTCTACGCCGAAGATTGATCCAATGTAAGGTTGACCTCCATTGATGTAACGTTTCCATTGTGGATCTTCAGGCAGACATAAGAAGTTGCTGCCGCTGCCTCCTTGGCCGTGATGTGGCCCTGCTGTGTGTCCTATAACGACAACAATCTTCCATGCAGTAATACTAATGTTTACGCATCACGGGCTGCGCGGTATAGTACTGTGTTAACGGCGACCGCCTGGAGATAGGAAAATGGCAAAATTCGACTCCTCACAAGTTCAAAACCCCTAAGCCGATCGCCGAAATAATTGCCGTGTGTGATCAGGTCGGCGAGGCGATCCGCTGTGCAAAATTTGGTGGAGATCGGTTCATGAGGGTCTTTTGGGGAGATAGGCTTTTTTAAACTATCATTCTTTGTTTATATACCTTTCTTTTATTCGCCCAGCCTACAGGTCAGACCCCTGAACGGATCTTGACGCACAATATACAAAAATGCGCGGAATCATGCAAGGTTCAAAGCTTTGGGTGGTTATAAGTAATTAAAATTAATATTTGGACCCTGATTTTGAAAAAAAATGTCAAAATTTGGCCCAAAAACTAAAAAGTGGACTTGAAGGCTTTAGCAACGGCGATGCTCACCTGTAAACTACCCTTAATCGTTATCGTAGCCCCATAAAACTTGTATAGTGAATAGGCAAATTGGGGTCGAGGAATCCAAATATGGGGTCACCGGCGACCCCCTGCTTACAGGTCGTAAAAAGGTCACGTGACCTACTTATAGAATTTTGGGACCCATCCATATCTCGGGAACGGTTAGAGCTAGAAACTTCAAATTTGGCATGCAGATTGACCACCAGGGGGCTACTAACGAAATAAATGCAAAATTGAGTTAAAGGGTCAGGAAGGGGTCGCGTGACCTACTTTTGAATTTTGGGACCGTCCATATCTCCGAAACGGTTGTAGCTATAAACTTCAAAATTGGCATGCAGATTGACCATTAGGGTAGGTACTAACGAAAGAAATGCAAAATTAGGTCAAATGGGGCCATGAAGGACCTACTTTTAGAATTTTGAGACCCCCTCAATATCTCGGGAACGATTCAAGCTAGAAACTTCAAATTTGTCAATAAGATTGACTACAGGGGGTACCTGCGAAAGAAAATAAAAATTAGGTCAAATGGGGTCGCCAAGACGTCACGTGACCTACTTTTAGAATTTTGTGACCCCTCCATATCTCGAGAACTATATGTAGCACCATAAAAGTCATATAGTTAATAGGCAAAACGGTGTAGGCGATTCCAAATATGGCGTCGTCGGCTACTCTCTATTTACAGGTTACGTGACCCAGCCAAATTTTGCTCGGCAAAATCGCTTAACAGTAGTGATGCGCGTCAGTAAACTACCCTTAATCTTCATCGCTGTGTCATGAAAGTTTCATACTGATAAACAAAACTACTGGTGCTTTCTTAATGCGCTCTGGTACGAGAACTGGCCATAAATCGGTAATAAAACACCAAATATAAAAAAAACTGCATATATGTTAACGGCGACATAGTGAGTTACACATCGAAAAGAGCAAAATCAAAAAAGTGATATTACTCAACATCGACATTTAACGATGTGTTGTTGAGTAATATCACCTTTTTTGATTTTTGCTGTTTTCGATGTGTAACTCAGCATATCGCCGTTAACATTTGTATAAACTGCAGTTTTTTTTACATTTTAACTGTCTAATAACGCTTACATTACGTTATAACTATCTGACACACAATGAATGTTGAGTACATTTTAGTAGTCAAGTCCGAATCCAAAACCCTCAAGTCTGAGTCCAGCTAAAAGGACTCGTGTCCAAGTCTGAACTTGAGTACTACAAGACTGTCTATGAGTTTACATGCAGTAAACGTCGAACATACCTTTGTAGACAAGTGTAGCGTTATTTTCACAAGTCTTTCTGCCCCAACGAATGTAACTTGTTCCTCTCTGTTCTTTATCATTTGTGTCTGAAAACAGTTGATAATTTGCTGCCATAAATGTAATTCAGCTGCAGTTTATCGCTTATCAAAGTGATAACATTTCGAAAACAAATGGCTCAGCTACCGCAGAGATACTAGCACTGGTCGGCGGTGATTACGCTGTTCAAGGTCATTCAAGGTCACTGATTTTGGTACTAATCGAAAGCCCTTATGCGATTTCCTATTAGCGAATAATACTAACTTACATCCTATCTCGTATCGTTTGCCAGATATCGCGCAGTATTGATCAAATAATCGCTGTTGACACTTGACAGGGGTGCATCTCTAACGAATTAGTTCTCAGAAACCTCTGAGAATATTGCCATAAGTAATATCTTGCTATAGATTCTATGGACTATATGGACAGTAGGCCTATGGGTCTATCTGCAACCATTTTCATACGCAATTGGTCCATAAAGCGTCTGAATTCGGTAGAATAACCCAAAATAACGGCCATTACTCCGTTCAGTGTTATGCAAGGTCACCGATTTTGGTAAAAATCAAAAGCCCATATGCAATTTTAGGTACAGCTATTATGATCGATTAACACTAACTTACATTTATCTCTCACCGTTTTCAAGTTAGTGCAGATTATCCATCAAATTAGGGTTTTCGAAAGGGGTATCTCTCTGTGATACGCTTGTTGGGGGTAACCCCTAAATTTACGACCACAAAATTTAGCCTCAAAGAACTAGAAGTATCACCCTATTGTATGGCTAAAATGCGATTCGATATCTTGAACCGTTTAGGCGTGGATAACCAGTGTAGTGGACTTACGGACAGACTGAACCGGCTTTAGCAATAACGTGGTCTCACGACCCGCGCTCCGCTAATCAGCCGAAAATAGTAACAGGTAGCACGTTAACATGCCTATACGTGAGCTTCAGTTTTCTATCCCCGCAATGTGAACGAACCTACCTGTAATATCATCTTTTATGATTTCGTTTCATGTTGTTATTAACATGCGTATAAGCTAAAGTTTACAGAAATGATTAACAATGTGAATACTGAATACTTTGATTTCCCTAAAATACACGTAGGCTACATACTGTGAAAAGCAGTTGTTAAAATAGATAGATCAGCAGCCCAGAGCACTTTGGTCAAACGAACGAAGTACCAATATCTGATTATAGGAACATGTATTATGTACTTAGACATGTACAGAAATGAATGTCTTCCGGGGACCCCCTGCTGCTTTTGGGTAGTAGGGCCCAAAATAAGGGGTCAAAAAATGTGCTGGATCAAACATAGTAGGTATTGCAAAAGACCAAATTCTTATGAGCTAGTATGCTGCACTGACTATTGAATGCCCATCGCCAGACAAATTATCCTCTGCTAAGGGGTCGCCAAACACCCCTAAAGGGGTCCCAAAATATGGGCTAGGTCAAACATTAAAGATACCATTCAAAACCAATTTTAAAATGAACATTTATACAATACTAAGTATACAATTGCAATGCAGCAGAAAATTTGTCTTGCATCGTCCATTATATACTTACAATTGTATAAGTGTTTAATTAAACTTGATTATGAGTGGTATCTTTAATGTTTAACTTGACCCTTAATTTGAGACCCTCACAAGGGTGTCTGAGGACCCCTTAATAGAAGATAATGTATCTGGTAAGACCCATTATGAATTTTGTGTGAAGTAACTTTTAGTTTCCTTTTAATTTGTCATTACCTCTATAGTGCTCTGAATGCTTAATCCAGCTCAATTTGACCATTTCTGGAAAGAAGGGTCCAACTTTGGATGTGTCTGGCAGGGCGAATGCAGATTAAATTTTGTCTTGCATTGCAATTGTATACTTAGTATTGTACGTTCGTTTGACCAAAGTGCTCTGGGCTGCCGGTCTAAAACTGTACCAGCACCTAAAGTAGTGGAGGTGAAGTAGCCGAACTAGTGTAAGGAACCTATACGGTGGCGGACCTAAGGTGACGGACACAGGGTGGCGAATCTGAGGTGGCACACTTAGGGTGGCGTGGCGGACTTAGGGTGGCGGATCCTGGGGCAGACATGGGGTGGCTGACCTAGGGTGGCCAATAGAGTGGCTGACGGCGATCTGCGATGGACTGGCGATCTCTACCTTTGCCATGAGGAAAATATCTCTTAGACTAATTTGATCACATATTTGGTGACACATTGATAAGTGCTAGTAATGATTGGCCGATCGATCGCTTTTCCTTGAGTACAAGGTCACAAGAGCAAAAGAGCGTGTCTGCGAATCCTGTAATGTTTCACATTCGTAGAATGTGCTTTTCAAATCAACTAACAATTTACAAAGTTATCATAAAAGTTCGGCACAGCTTTGTCACCAAACTTTTATGCTTAACACGGTAGTGCAACGAGGTTTGTAAGAAATGACAAAAATATTATTTTCTTTTGTAGATAATTCACTGTTCTTTCCAAACGTGAAAGAATTTTCAAAATCGGTTAACAGTTGATGAAGTTATTGCAAAAAGTTCGACACCACGTGTTTTTTGAAACACAGTATAGTTCATTTAAGTAGATAACTCTATAGATATTAGGCCTATATTTAGTTTAACTAGGCTTAATTTTGTTTTAAAGTGGTGTACCGGTATAGTTAACAACTTAGTGAAAACTACTACATTGTAGTGGAAACAGTAGCTGTTAGAGTAAAACTACTTTTGAATAGTTGGTGGTGCCTTCTCTGGTTAATCAAAATGTTACACTCACTTCCATCGCAGTTCTGGCAGTTCTTATTAGACAGCGCAGTTAGTTGCCTTTTCAGATCGGCTAGCTCCGCTCTGAGTTGTGCGATCTCGTCATTGTCAATGTCTTCATCAGTCGTAGGTTGTCCACTAACAATCACTAACATGCCTACTATGAAGAAAACCACTACCGCTGAGCTTCCGCAGATGACAAAACTCATAATGCAGACTATTTTCTAATTAACAGTTCGGCATCTCAACTTGTAATGCGATGACGTTCTGCGTACGAGGAAATCGTGTTTGTATCCTGCTGACACTATTGCCTACAGCGATATAACTGCAGGCAGGGGTCGGTGTATTCAGTGTCTGAATAGTTGACTAATCTGTGTATGGGTTATTTATCCCGAAGAACGGTCACACCCGTAGCTACGCAAACTACTAACGTTATGAATGTAACACGAAACTCATGCGTTGCAGAGAAATCGCGACGCTCAGTACTGTTTGGAGATGCTATCATGAAAAGCTTGAAAACTCTAAACAGTGTGTTGTCATTTCTCAAAAATTGTAACCGAGGCATTGGTTTATATGTTTTCTGTTAATTGTTTTATTTTTCCACTTTTGACCTTGAATAAACCTGAAGGACTTTGAATTCGAGTAGACTTGTGAAGTTTCAGAAATTGTATGTGAATTTCTATCTACTGGATAGTTTATTGACGTCGTTTATGCTGTAATAATTAGCCTAATAAACCTTTTGCGCCACTTAACCATCGTTTCAGAAGAAACATTCCCGACGTTTCAATTTCTCAAAATGACCTTCTCTTACTTCAGTATCGGTAACAGTGGCTAAGTAACGATATTGTGAAGTGGAGCACACTGACATAATCATCAAAATCTGCATTTTAAATATGGCAAAAATCGGGACCAATAACTGTACTATAGGATGTGGCGAACGATATTAATTTTATATTGTTTGTCATCAGACTTGAATTTCAGACTTGTTTTGTCAATACAAAGACTCACGGGTACCAAGGCCGAGACGAATACAATGTTAATTGGGACTTTGAACGCCGTAATAGCCCTTATTTTGCGTTTTTTTCATTGAATTTGACAGATTTTCAGGCCGATTATATCACAGTGGCTAAAGATAGACCTATAATGTCCATAAAATATTGTCTCCCAGTTCCAGTCTTCTACTTTTGGCGAAAACTATAACGCACCCTGCAGCGCGGTCTCTCTGCGATAGCTGAGCATTTTGTCATCTTCGTGCATGTTTGTGTGTCTGTGCGTAATCCAGTCTTACGGCTGATACAATTTAATAGATGTCATGTTGTTGTTTAAACTCGAGTCTCGAGAACTCAAAACCTGTTAGTCATTCAGTGGCCGCAGGCCATCGATGACGACCGGCTAGTTCAGAGCAAACCACACTGATGTATGCTGAACATGTCGGTGACGATCCACGATGACTTGAGCTTGCTGAATAGATTCGTACTCGTTTTCTGCTGTTTGACCATCGACAGCTGACAATCTTCAGATTGCGTTCACGTTCCTAGTATTTTAGGTGACACAAGGTGGTTCCGTGGCTACTTGACAGAAGCTGTGTGCTGGGTCGGAACTGATTCTGCTCTCTAGGCAGTCAGCCCGTAAGCGATGTAAGTGAGTCATATACCCACCACTTTCCTCCCGGCCCGTGGTTACCTTCTCAGTCGCAACCAAATTATACTGTAACAGAGACACATGGGCGTGAACATCTTGCCTAAGGTTGTTGCCCAGCAGTGCCCGGCTGGGAGTCGAACCCGCCACCTACGACCTATGAATTGCAGGTCCGCCACCACGCCTTACCGATTTTAGCTGTACGGGGCGTTCAAGAAAATGAATACTTTACATGCAGTCTATACAAAGACCAGGAAGTTGTTGCCAGCAAAACAGGAAGCCAGTATGCCCTATTTAAGCCGATGGTAGACACGTCGGCCAATATGTTAATCAAAAAAGTTTTATTTCAGTGCCCAAGCCGGTTATTCTCATAGCCTATTAGATGTAGCCTGCCGCAAGACTAAAGAGTAGAGACCTCGATCGCTACTGTAAAAGCGACAGCATTATATAGCGCTTGCTAAAATTAGATACACGAGCACAATAAACAGATTAGTCAGACTAGACCTCACACATTGATCGATTTTTATAACGTTTGTTTCACTTTAATCAAAAGTACTGTAAAAACTTCTAATAAACGCCCCCGTTCAATACTGCTAACAAATACAATTAGTCACTTATTTTTTATGACCTGTCCCATTTCAAGTCTAAATAATCTGCAATTCTCTATTGGTCTTTTTTCGAGTTTTTATTCAGTAGCATTACTTCTAAACTTTAATCAATATTTTTAGCCTCATGAAAAATTGTAATGATATATTCGGATAGATTGTGATGTCAATTGTTTGTTGTCACTGATGTTTGCTCTTATGTCATGAGATTGATGTAATTGTCTGATTGAATCTGCTGTGTTAATGATTAATGATTTAATGTTAATAAAACACTACATCAGAACCGGAAGAAGAATTAGTTTCATTTTCTTCTGACGAAGGCCTCTGATGGAGACCGAAACGTCAAGGTAAATCGTTGTTGGTTGTGTTTGATTTAATTTTCATAATAACTACATCAGACTATCTATGGCTGCCAGGCGTGATTGGTACCAAATGTGAACATTGTTTGTTTGTTTGTTTCTACATTGTAGGCCTACTAGAGGATATGGACCATTGATTGCGTGTAGGCCAAGCTTATTTATGTTGACATTATCTGTTAGTTTTGTACCTTGTATGTTGAGCTATTCGATCTTCTGATCGCAAATTTCCAATAAACTTACTTACTTACTTCACCCTGCAGCGCGGTCTCTCTGCGATAGCTGAGCTACTTGTCTTCTGATTGCCTGCCAGTGTCTGGGCGTCTATTAGAGACCCGGCGTTTGTTAGAATTTTTACGGTAAATGTTGCATGCATTCATAGCAAAATTCTCGCGTCACTTAAACTGTGCGTGCTAATTGGTCAAAAAAACTTTGACGGTTAAAAACGTCGTTCAGATATAAACGAGACAATCAGTAAAAAACTGCTATGTTTAATAGATACAGCCAAACAATATTTTCCGTATGTTCACATACACACACACTAAAGGTGATGTGCCCAGTTTTCTATAACTGCAGGCAACATTCATTCGCGATAAAAATTGTATAAAATTATTTCAAATTGGTTGAGACTAGCTAGAGTAACAGTTAAATATAGACGCCCGCCACGGTATAGTTGTGTGTTTTTCTGGTAGCCGTTGTCATTCAAAACGAATAAAGGTTCGTATTAATAGCAGTGGACAGTGGCGACGACGGGCGGATACCGGCGGCTGGGTGTGGCACCGCGGCATTGCAGCAGCAGCCGCAGCAGCCGCGCCTCGGATGCGGCGGCGAGGGCGCTGGGAGACTGGGGAGGGAGGGGCCAGACGTGACCGCCAGTTTCAGACGCTGGTGTCGGCGAGATAACGAACGACGAGCGAACGCCGAACGCGCGATGCGCAAAGAAACAGTCTGACTTCCTCGCAGCGATTCCGCGGTCGCGAATTTCTTAACCGAATGCGACTCAAGCGCGAAAATACCGCTCGCAGTCTGAGAACAATGTTTATGTTAGAGGTGGGCCTATTGTAAAATCGCTACATCAGTTGTCGGTCGTGTATAGTTATCGAATGGTAGTCAACTACAATTTGTCACTGAACAGGTTTCAGCGGCGACTGAAAGCTCCTTTTCGTATAGTCGTGGTGTTTCTGCGATTCTGGCGAGATCTACAGATGTCACGACTTACTTCCTTACATATTTTGCACTGTAAAATACGTCGATCACTGATCAGGCCCATTGTGATAATGGGCGGCGCTAATATCGACTAATATTAATAGAGAAATTTATACCGACAGCGCGGCGTGAGGACCCGGTAGTCGGTGCCGTCACGTGACAAAATGGCGTCGATGTTGACATGGTTGCCTCTGGTTCGGGCGGCGGCTGTCGGCTGGGTGCCGCTGTCAGCCAACCCGATCCCTGTATCGGCGCCGGTCGCGGCGTCCACCGAGCGCCGATCGGCGTCCTTCGGAGTCTCCACCGACTCGAGACTGCGCATCAACATCAGCGGGAAGCGCTTCGAGGCGTGGCGCTGCGCCATCGATCGCTTTCCAGACACCCTGCTCGGTTCCGACGAGAAGGAATTCTTCTTCGACGCCGACACCGGCGAGTACTTCTTCGACCGAGATCCGGATCTCTTCCGCTACGTCCTGGCGTTCTACCGGACTGGAAGAGTCCACTATCCTCGTCACGAGTGTGTTGCCGCCTTCGATGCGGAGCTCCAGTTCTTCGGCTTGTACTGTACCAACATCACCCGACTTTTCGCAACTTAGATCCTGACCTAGATATTCCCACCAGATATGGTAATGTCACATTGTTCTTCTCTTTTTTTTCTGTTCTCGATGTTGATCTCTTCATCAAAACAATAAAGTTTATATCGGATAAATGATTTTCTCCAGTTCTTCGGCATTAATACGCCTGATCATTAGTCAAGAAACTGGTCAGAAACATATACTTAGTGATTAGTGATTGTTTTCATTCTTTTTATGACGTTTACTCTGTGGTATTATTTGTCTTCTGCGCGTGGAACATCTTGGATGACGTATACCCAGTTCGAGTTTATCCAGTTCTTCGGCATTCTGCCAGAGCGCGTGGCGGACTGCTGCTACGAGGAGTACCGCGACCGCCAGAGCGAGTACGTCGAGAAGACGGGGTCCGAGGACCGCGATCGACCCGAGGCCGAGCTCACCGGTGGCCAGGACGTCGACCGTCCAAGCGGCCCAGCGTCAGTACCCAGCCCATCAGTCCGCGAGCGCATGTGGCACGCCTTCGAGAACCCACACGCCAACGTCCCGGCGCTCGTTTTCTACTACGTTACCGGGTTCTTCATTGCGATCTCCGTGCTGGCCAACATCGTGAAAAACTTGCTTGCTTATTTATTATCACTATCAACATTGTCATCATCTGCTATTAACGACAAGTTTTAGTGTCAATCGAATGCTGTGACTGACTATCCCTGCAATCGTCTTTTCGCACCAGGAGATATTTACTTATTTACTTACTTACTTATTATCACTATCAAGAATATCACCTACTACTAACTTCAGGTTTCAGCGTCACTCCAGTGCTTTGACTATCCTTGACTATAGTTCGATGCAAGAGATCTTCCGTATTGGATTTTTAAGGTTCTTTCACATCTTGGTGCTGGCCAACATCGTGGAGAATGTTTTCTCTTACCACGGACGAAGGCTATCGCTTGTCAACAGTTAAGCTTTGGCTTCATACCGATTACTTATATGTTGATTCTAACTAAGTCATCTTCGCGCGACAGTCGTCTCGAGACAATTCATTCATACTCCATACTGGCCAACATCGTAGAGGCTGTCGGAAGTTGAAAATGTTTGCCATCGATAAAGTGTCAAGTTCTTGTATACCATTCGCAAGATTTGAAGATGGACTTCTTTTCTGACGTGCGCCGGTCTTTCGACGTATTTCTTCACTTTGATGCTGGCCAACATCGTGGAGACGGTGCCATGCGCCCAAGACCAACGCAGCGGATCGAAGGTGACCTGCGGAGAGCTATTTCGCATCGAACTCTTCTGTCTGGACACGGCCAGCGTTGCCATCTTCACGGCGGAGTACCTGCTACGCCTGTACGCCGCTCCTCGTCGTTGCCACTACATGTCGAGCGCGATGAGCGTCATCGACGTGGTTGCGATCTTGCCCTACTACATCGGACTCGGTATCACAGACAACAAAGACCTCAGCGGAGCGTTCGTCACGCTGCGTGTGTTTCGCGTCTTCCGCGTGTTCAAGTTCTCGCGCCATTCTCAGGGTCTGAGGATCCTTGCTATTCTAACTGCACATGCAAAGTCTTTCATTTTCAAGGCAATGGACTGCGAAGCATGGTAAAGTCATACAAGAGATCTTGTTCTTCATGTTTGAGGAACCTCTAGTCTTTATCGGTCTGAAGAATTTCTGAAGTCTTTTCCTTGTAGAAGCCTTCATACTTGGGTCTGAGGATCCTTCAGAACCTTCTTTTCTTGAGGAAACTACGTACTAGGGTCTGAGGATCCTTGGCTATACACTGAAGTCGTGTGCCAGCGAGCTTGGCTTTCTCCTGTTCTCTCTGACAATGGCGATCGTCATTTTCGCTACGATCATGTTCTACGCCGAGAAGAACGTGTCTGAAACGAAGTTTACCAGCATCCCGGAGGCTTTCTGGTACACAATCGTCACCATGACCACGCTCGGGTTAGCCGCCATATTTCGTATTCTTAAGCCAAACGAATTAATCTATTGCAACGAGAGAATGTATAAAAGTAAGTAACTCAAATACATTGGTAAAACTTCCACAGGACGCAAGGGGATGCCGTTTCTTCGCCCCCCAGTTTATGGCTCAAGGCGTTCCCACTCTTCAAATTGTTACAATGCTAGGGTGAGTAAAACAACCACTGAGGGGGGCCTAACCTCATGTATCTTTCTTACACCATCATTATACATTGCAACCACTGAGGCATTTTGTTTTGTGGTCGTCCCTCCGTCCGTCCGTCCGTTGTCCGTCCGTCAACAATTATTACGCGTGACGTGATATCTCTGTACTTAATGGATTGATTTCGACGAAACTTGTAACACATATTCAACATGTGCGTAGGCATTGCTGAAAAGATTTTCAAGATCAGAGGTCAAACGTCAAGGTCATTATGTGTACAAGTGTGTGAATGCTATAACATAGTAAGTAAGTAAGTAAGGAACGAAGATGATTTCTAAACTGCGCTCTTAACTAAGATGTCACAAAGCGCCGTGGTCTCCGAACAGGTATGTTTTTAGC
>Ga0049105_1000909_pt1 | contig 11860 bp, 6 predicted proteins | sample WorMetvaBAHAMAS1_FD_61260 | JGI IMG/M metagenome (GOLD analysis project Ga0049105, IMG submission 61260) | Worm MetaG Olavius vacuus BAHAMAS.1 | ecosystem: Host-associated > Annelida > Digestive system > Unclassified | place: Germany: Marburg | collected 2013-04-09 | reverse complement strand
TACTGTTGTTTTCTAACGCTGTGACACTGCTGTGTTTATTATTTATCTAGTTAAGTTTTCTTTTCTATTTTTTTCTATTTGTTTGCTACCGATTGTGTATTTTCGGTGAATAAAGATTATGTTATCAAATATCCACAAATCTATAATTAAGCATCATATTTGATCTTTACTATCAGTAGCTTGACGATTCTATAAAAGAGTTGCGTATAATGTCTATGTATTTTGGATATCATAAAATTCGACTGTTCTGTTTTACCGATTATAGATAATTTTCATCTAATATTAGTGCAGACCGTCACCTTGTCATATATCACGTAGCAATAGAATATCGTGTAGCAAAATCATTTCAAACAAACATAAGATTTTAGGCTAATCTGCTGACAGTGTGGATATATGTTTAAAAGACGCTAAACGTTTTCATGGACATGGCACTGAGAACAGAATTCGGTGTTAAGCGAGCGTGAAACTGCGTGAACGAAACCTTCAATTACGCAAAGATCGGCAAGGTGCTTAGAGATAACGGCAGTGCTTGCGAGTTACTGCGCCGACGAGAATGGCAGAAGCATATGCTACTGGCGGCCGGCGCCGCTAAGTAGGTGGACGAGTGGTAGGAGACTGTTTCCGACCTGCGATGACGAGGACGGTGTCGGCCGGCAGGCCGGTGCGCATGGACACAGAGCACAATAGGGTGATTGACGCAGAGCGTGACACGGTCTCGGTCGAGTGCGCCGCCGAGGACGCGGCGCCGTACCGTCAGCGAGCATATCCCGTCCCGTCTGCGAGCACTTGACGACTTCTTCAGCTCCGGCCGCGACCAAATGAGCTCTGAGCGCCGGATACTTGGCGACGACGTCCCACAAAGATCGAGGCCACGGTCGGGCGCCACTGCCACAATAGACGCATAGACGGCACGTAGCGATCAAGATGTCAAATATGACACCGGTGATCTTTGACGCGTGAACTTAATTGGTTCGCTACTGCTAATAAACTGCACTTTGTGCTGATTCGCAAAACTTCACTGCTTTTGCCATCTATCCAGATTTCCAGCTTTTTAGTGATATAGGCGGTTTGATGTTTTAATGATATGAGTTAACAAATTACAGCCGACAATTGTCGTCTTCATCATCATCATCACAGAAACTCGTAATGTGCTGTCTCCGAACTGGTGTCTCTGTGTTTCCACGGAATTCGATAGTGTTTCCTGTTATTGAGACAGATCAAATTCAGGAAGATTTATCGATGAATTCGATGTTCATTTTTTACGCATTTTTACCGCGCTGCATGCAATGCAGACGCGGTATAGCGATGAGAATTCTGTCCGTCCGTCTGTCCGTTTGTCCGTCCGTCCGTCCGTCTGTCAGATGTTAGATGCGCGCTCTCTCTGCGGTAGCTCACTTTCTTGTTAACTGTTATGTTGCACCTATAATCTATATCTGTTATTATTATCATTTATGTCTGTAGTAAATTATATACATCTTTATTCACGATAACTGGTAGCAAATGAACATGAAAAAAACACAGACAGAATAGAAACTTAACTACGAGATATATATAAACTATCGAATTAGGACTGAGATTTTGCAAAAAAATATTGTCACATTCGGCGTTTGTATTCGCATTTTATACAGACACAACTATAAATATAATGTTTAGTCTTAGAGAACCTAACTAAACTGTCTCACTATAGCGCCCATTAGTCGCCGTTCATATGAAGAGGGTCCACGATAGCACATAACTAAACTGTCTCACTATAGCGCCCATTAGTCGCCGAGGGTCCACGATAGCACATAACTAAACTGTCTCACTATAGCGCCCATTAGTCGCCGTTCATATGAAGAGGGTCTACGATAGCACATAACGTTTCAGTTTTTGACTCCAATGTCATCATGCTTCCGCCACCGTTACAACGGTGCCGGAGGTTTGCCCGTGTCCGTGGCAATTTGTGAACACGATATCTCACAAACCGCTTGTGAGAACTTCATCAATTCAGAAAATGCACTTTTCTGGTGGAGACGCCTATCAATGGTCGGTTAGCAGTCGAGGACTGTCTAGTTTTCATCTTTCTTCAGTCGTATATTATTCAACGTCTAGGCTTAACTCATGTTTGTTTTTTTTGTTTGTTTCAATGCAGTCTTGGTTTGCCTTGATGTCCCATGCGTTTGACTATTCTTTTTACTTTTGCTATCCATTCACCGAACACTTCCCATTTCTAACTAGAAAAAGTGGCAATTGCGATGCGTTGCAACTTAAAGTCCGTTGCGCCAGTCGTTCTGTGCTTTTTGCGATGCTCATGTTGCACCAGAAATTTCAGCACAATTTTACGATGGCGTAAAGGTCCAGAATTCGACATCGAATTGCGACAGCAGTATAGACTTTGTGTCGCCCTCGTTTCGAAATGAAACAACCTATCTAAACCTTACTTGAACTCTGGGAGAATCTATAGTTGGCCCATGTCCTGCCCAAATTTGCCATAATTCGGTACACTTAACTTCGAGAAAAATTGTCATATTGTGGCTTATAATCGGCACTTTCTGGATTTTTCTAGGATTTTCGCTAAAATGTTGTATATTCGCACGTTTTGGTAATTTTCGCTTGGCAACGCACGTGGTCGCTAAAAACTAATAGTCCACTTGCGTTGCCAAATCAAAGCGTTAAATACGTAACCTAGAAAAGGCGGCAATTGAAATGCATAGTAATTTAAAGGCGCACGACGTCGCGATAGTCGTCCTGGGCTATTTTTGCCATATTTATACTGCTATTTCCGAGCTTCTGATCAAAATTCTGGCATCGCCATTAGATTCAGAGTCAAAAGACCCAATTTCCTGAAAGGGAGCAATAATTTGGCGATCAGACGACGTTTTCACGTTAGGTCATCTTGAACTTTGACATTTGACCTTGAACGTTTGTGGTAGGCTACATCGGATGTCACGTGATCAAACTCTGTACCAAATTTGACTAAAATCGAAAAATCTGCGGTGAAATTACCGATGATGTAGCTTTTGTAGCACATCTTCGCCTACATTAGGTCACGCTGTAACCTTGATCTTGCCCTTTTGACCTTGAACGTTCGTTGTAGATAGGGTGTCATGTGAACAGACTCTGTACCAAATTTGAGCTAAATCGAACAATTCGGGGCAGAGTTATTGATCATTTAGTAAATTGTCGCACATTTCTCACCCCCGTATAACAAGAAACTCATCAGGAGATGAGGTAACGAACGTGAACTGTCTTTACGACGACATCGTACAGGCACTACAAAGTACAATATACTCGTGCATAGATTCCGCCACAAATCGACGCGGTTATGTGTCGGAACACAAGTTTACCAAATTCAGTAAAATAAGTTAAACGCAATGTAACGGCCATTACGCCGTTCAAGGTCAATCAAGGTCACCGATTTTGGTAACCAATCGAAAGCTCATATACGACTTCCTATTAGTGATTAATACTAACTTACCTCCTATCTTACACCGTTTCTACGTTATAGCTGATTATTGGTCAAATTTTCGCTAGCGAAAGCAGGGTGCCTCACTTTAACGCTCTCGCTGGGGTGATCCCCTGCCAATATTGCCATAAATGATATATCGCTTAAAACTACATTCTTTGGCCTACATTTCCGCTGCAGAAAGTATTGGTTTATTTTCAACGACTTTTAAGTCATCTGCCCCGAAAGCTACCGAATTCGGTGAAATTAAGCGGCGGTTAGGGCTATTACACCGTTCAAGGTCATCCAAGGTTACCGAAACTAGTCGCCACACAAATTCTACCACGTACCAAACAGCAACTAGTAGCTCAGCTATCGCAGACACCTCGCTGCACCTGCAGGGTGGGTTAGTTTGGCCAAAAATGGAAGAGGATATTCTGCAGACAATATAGCTCTATGTTCAACCACTGTGGTGTAATCGGCCTGCAAAGCTATCGAATTCGTCTGCAGCTTTTTCCCTATAGCCAGCTAAGTGTCCTTTACTTATATTACAGCGTCAAAAAGAAGATCTTCAGAATGAAGTAAACGTGACTAAAAGTATATAAACTGAATGCTGACAAAAAACGAATTGCTAAAAACGTTTAATGTATTGGGCTGATAAAGCCGTCGAGACTGTAAACGTTCTGAAACGCAAAAATAATGTTGTACGGACAATTTTGTTAAGAAAGTTAATGCGATAAATTGCTAGCGATAGAGCGTTACATAAGTACAACGTTGTTCATTCCATGACATCCGTTCTGTTTTTTTGTGTTGTACTGTATCGCATTGACTGATATTGTAATCATTTCACGTCTTTAATTTGTATGCTACCACACTGGTGAATAAAGATCCACATACGGTAACGCTGTGAGTAGCCAGGAAGGGTAGCTGTGTCGAACAGATCGGAGAAGGTCGTCTGTGCTATTGTCCGTCCGCGCCACAAGCACCTGCGTCGCACGTCTTACACCGCTTATAAGTGATTTATCTCTCGGCGTTATCCGCCGTCGGTTAAAGTTCTCGGGTCCGGGCGAGGTCGGCGAGGGCGACAATATCGAAACAGCGCATGGATGGGGCGAGTGAGGCCGGGATATTGGGATCTAAAGGGAGAGAATAGCGTGCACGACGGCAGCTCGGCTGAATGGATTCGATCAACCTGTCGGCGACACCGCAGTTAATGCTTTGTACGAAACACATTAGAACGGATTAGGTCTTTATAACGAGTCTTCGCCGCAATCTGTTGACTGTTTGCAGCGAACAAAACCCAGCTATAGAGTCGACCGTCTAATCGTCCTCTCATTATTCGCAAATTTAATTCGAACTACAACGCAGTGACTGCGTATTAATATTTTTAGTCAGCGGTTCACTAAACTCCAAAACCAAGCGATGCAGCAATTACTGCAGTCACTAAACAAACGACGTAATCATGCATAAATTCATCTCAGTGCCGTAAATGCGCAATTTCCACAAATGTCCAACATTGTTTTAATAGAACCGCAAAAATGCACGCATGGTTGATGCAACTGATTACACGTATGAAACACAGTTTATAGAAATTTGAAATATAGTTCTCGTTCGATGGTAAACGCGTCTGAGTGGTCGTTGTTGAGCCTTTCGGCAATCTCCACCTCGCGCTTAATTTTGACGAACCAGTCCACTAGTTCAGTGCCAAGAGCGTCGACCATCACCTCATCACTCTGCAAAGCGTCGAGCGCCGCATCAAGACTGGTCGGCAGCATCTGTACCTCGACAACGTCGTCGACTCCTGCTGCAATGCCAGTCTCCAGTCCATCGATGCCGGCGGCAACGGTGGCAGCTAGAACAAGGTATGGGTTCGCCGGTCCCGATGAGATCCGGTTTTCAATGAACGTCGCTCCAGCACCGCCACACTGGACGCGGAAGGCGGACAATCGGTCGTCGAAACCCCAGTCAGCACGAATCGGCGCAGGACTGCGGTGTAGTCGCCGATAACAGTTGACAGTCGGTGCACAGAGAGCGGTCAGCGCCGGGGCGTGTCGCACCAGACCAGCTAACCATCGCCGTCCGACCTCGGACAGCTCACCGGCAGCGTCGAACTGGTCTTGGTCGGTGTCTGGTGACCAGAGCGAGTGGTTGAAGTGCAGGCCGTTCACTGCCGACGTGTCTGACGATTTGGCCATGAACGTGGCGTACAAGTCTCGGGACGAGCACATCTCTTTGACGGCCTCGCGCAGTCGGAACATCGCGTCGGCAGCGGCGACGTCGAAAACCGGCGCTAACGTCAGTTCCATCTGCCCTGGTCCGTTTTCCGTCTGGACCGTCAGAACATCGACACCGGTGACTGCCAGGCCGTTCTCAATAGCGTACAACAGCGGTTCCACTTCGGCGAGACATTGACAAGTTAGCATATCTTTCCCGTCGAACAGCGGTGTAGTGCCGTCTGCAGTACGAAACACCGCAAACTCCGCTTCGAAGCCAGACTTCAGTCGATAGCCGAGTTCTTGGAGCCGGGACAGCTGGCGGCGGGCGACGTACCTCGGACAGACTGACTGCGGCTCCCCGTTGCGATAATAAGATGGCCAGAACGTCTCACACAGTATTTGTCCGACTCGGAACTGACCAACGGTGACCAACGGTAGTCGATGTATGCTGGTCAACACTGGACGAACGATGGCGTTGCCAAAGTGCATCTGCGCAACTGCTTCGTACTTCACATGTTGCGTACGTGGTCCAAATCCCACTGTACCTGTAACAAAGAAATTAGGCCTGTAAGTATATAATCTGTACGACATGCAGTCCACTAATCTGCAAACTAGAAAAAGTGACAATTAGCGCTGCATTGTCACTTAAATTCGCCCGTGACGCTTGTCTTTCTGTGTTCTAATATGGTCTTGAAGCGTGCCATTTAACCAAGTCAGATTTGCAGTCGCTTGATTTTGTCATTAACAGGTTCTTCATGAAACTCTTTACAACTAAAAGTATTGAAACTGTAAAGTATTGTCAAAAGGACTTTGATTTCTCTTTACCGAGTGTATTATGGGCCAAGCGTGTAGCTAAATTCGAAGTGAGCTTCGAGTGTTTTTGTCTGTGCTATAATTGTTCGATTTCGTTTTTTGCTAATTGTTTGTTGTCTACCATGTGTGCTTGGTAAATAAAGATTCTCATTATGAAACCCGCTGCGGCGACCCGTGACGCACTTTCATACGAAATTTTAGCAAAATGTGACATTCCACGGTTGGGTTATTGCAATTTAACCATTTGTGCTGTCGTAAATCCGTCTGTCTGTCTGTCGTCTGTAAAGCCCTCGCGTCTGTAGCCCTTACTTTGTGTTCGTGCGCCCTACTCGGGCAATTAAAATTTACGGCAATGTTTCTCTGCCATTTGGTACCTTAGCCATCCATTGACTTCCACAGAAAATTTTACTGAGATCGTCCTAGAGGAACGCCTCCGTCGTTGGGTGGGTTAAACGCAAGAGCGGTAGCTAAATATAGCGATATTGGACCTCTGGAAAGCTATATATCGGAAACGGTGCAAGATATGAGGTAAGTTAGTATTAATCACTAACAATAGGAAGTCGCATATGAGCTTTTGATTGGTACCATGACTCACTTGCTTACTTGGCGATTAATCGAACTATATTATCTCCATGTCATCCTTAAGGCGTGTTAGTATCGTGAGGAGCTGTCTGTCTGTCCGTCTGTCAAACGCGTGGATTGTGACAAACCAAAGAAACTTGTGCCCACATTCTTACACCACATGAAAGTTCATTTATCCCAGTTTTCTGAAAAGAAAAATGTTTGATGGAGGTGACCCCTTCTACCTGAAATTTTGGAGAAAAGTGGCCCTGTTTGAGCGAAAACGTCAATTTTCAATGGATATTCGCTCGTAGCGCATCAGCCGTAACACGTAGCAACGAAACTTCGTGAAATCCAAATTGTTACGGTTTTATGATTTCTCTATGTCGAGGTCAAATTTGGCGACGTTCGGTCTACACCCCTCTGAGCTAGCTCACCTCGATATTTCGGAACCCCTAATAGCGACGAAAACATTTCTTCTATCATCAATAACTCAGCCGTACATTTGCCGATTGTCTACAAATTCGGCAGACTGGTGCACTATGGTATCCGGAGACTGAAGAATGTTGAATATCCACTTCCGATCAAATCTGAGATTTCAGTGAAATTTTCACCCCGAGAACATTTCACGAAAATTTACATCAGTAATTATTAGATCAACTAACCAGCGTACGCAGTTACACCGCCAGCTCTAACGAAACGTTCAACGTGTCGTCGAGGTACGGACTTGCAGCGTGCAATGCCGTGCATGTCGACGAACGTGAAGCGCACATAATCCAACTGCTGTCGATCGACTTCATCCATCAGAGACTTCACTGCTTCCTCCGACAACGGCTCATCGAGCTGCAGCGGTCCGTCAGACCTATTACGCTCACGCTCCATTTTGCGTATAGACCTACTAACAGGTTGCTATTCTAATCACAAGCCTTTTACTAAACTGCCACGGTTTACTGCACAAGTGAGCGTGACTATGGACATGTGCTGCTACTGTTGTAACCACTGAGACGAGTGGCTAGGCTCTAGGCTGCGGAAAGGACATGTACATGCATGAAGCGCGTGGTTGGGTCGATCGACGTTTCGTTGCAATATCAATTCTTTTATTTTGACGTTTTTGATGTTAATAAATTTGTAAATATCACATAATCATACATAGGCCTATGTGGATTGAGTGTATTTCGAACCATTACACTAAGTACTGCAAAGACGTACACCAAAATGCCGAGAGCAGGACAATGACACCGTGCAGTGCGCACCACCGATTATCGAACCATACACAGCATGAATATTAATTAGACTCATGACACTACAGCAACAGGTAAACAGCGGCCATTGGGCAGATAGGCTACATGTAGGTCAAGTCGATGTTCTAACCCAGTTGGAGGTTCAAAGGCTTCTCAAGTTTTCAGCCATAGTTCCATTTACATAGACGCTCATAGACCCGTGGCCTAGCATGTCACGTGTACATGTAAATTGTGTACAGTATAGGCTGCAGACATAACATAACAGACCGGAACAGTTCTTCTTCAAAGTGTATGGTTTTTAACACGGATGCCTGCATTCACTTTTAGGGTCATTGTGCATGGAAAATGATCAAAAGGATGCAAAAAGGTCTCATAATATGAAGTAATTTATTGAATCCTTTGAAGTTAGTTAACATGTCGATTGTTGAAAGGGAGAAGCAAATACACTAAGTTTCATGCATTCTGAACCGGAAAGGTCTATACTCTTGATTATTTTCTTTGAGAAAAATGTGTCAACAGTTCTTTCGTGAATGATCACAATGACAGAGAACTACAATTTACATCTCATATCAACAAAAACTTAACTCTCACGGTTTGTAGTATACTTTAAAATAAAATATATATGGTCAGCAGTTCACTTTAAAGACCCAAAAATCACGCGATGCAGCCATTACTGTAGTTTCTAAACAAAACAACCTAAACAGTGTATACATGTCAAAAAGTAAGGAAAGGAGAAAGTAGAACAGGCAAAGAGAGAGGCGTTCGACATACGTTGGGCGGCCAACACAACAAAGGCCCTCGACTAACGTGTGCACTGTGCAGCATAAGCGACGAAGTCAAATGAGAAACAACGTAATCGCATTCACCAGATGGCGCCTCTGACTTTCTCAGCTGTTCATACATTAAAATAATTGTTTAGTCTACGGCAGGAGACGTGCAGTACTGAATAAAAGGCGTACATGTATCGCATGCGGGCGCTACGAGGTCAGGCAGGTAGGCGATGACCCACGCAAAACTTTGGTTGGATGGGCATAATGCAGTTGGTCTTACCAATGCCTGTGTAGCCTATTTGATAGGTCCTATTTCGAGTATACACCGCTTTAAAAATAGTAAGCCAACATGTTTTTGTCATATCTTTTTATAAAACTTGAACGATTCTGATAAAATTTTGTCTGTGGTATACTGAATAAATTTGCCAAAAGGCAATTAAACGTTTCCCACCTCACCTGAATAGTGTCTCTACACTACCTTGTAAAACTTAAAGGCCATTTGTTGTGGAAATTCCAATGCTGATAAACAACAAAGTCGACGAATTATTTTATAAATATTAAACATTTAATACAATTCTATGGCTTTTGCAAACATTTTCATATGCTAGAACTGAAGCCCAGCTTCGTCAAGGCCATCGATCAACAGGCAACAACTATACAGCAGATTGAAGAAACAATTTGTCAGTTCTCTAAGCACAACGCCCCTGACAGAACTCAGAATTTCTGCTTAAGATGTCCATTTCCTGCTTTAACACGGGCCTGTAGCCGTTAACACCCGGACAAATTGCTTCATTTACTGTCTTTTCGCTCAGCCGTGCCCACTGTTCATTGAGTCGATGCTTATACACTGTGTCTCAAAAAACTTCCCACCTTTATACTCTCTGTAGCCTAACTTTGTAAAATGTTAACCGAATTTCAAAATTTGTGCACTGCTGAGAAGCGTATGAAATTTCCTACAAAACCATGCAAAATTACCCACCTCACTTTAGACATGTTGCTACATTACCTACATAGGCCTAATTAGCAGCGTTTTTTTACACAATTACATTTAGAAATGTTCTAGGCAATAATTTTTATAGCTTAAAAAATATCTTAACAAATGCAAGATCTAGCTATGTAGAAAGCAAATGCTCGACTTACTTTTTATTAAGACTCGGTTGCGCTTTCCCAGCACAAGAAACGACTTTAAGTTCACAAGATAGTGTAGAGACACTATTCAGATGAGGTGGAAACGTTTGCATTACTGTGTAGAAAATTTATTCAGACACATATAACCAACTTTTATCAGAATCGGCCGATCGAGTTTCGTAGAAGATATGACAAAAACATTTTGGCTTACTATTTTTCTTGTACGCGGTGTCCTATAAAAATAACTTTTGCAACATTTTGTTATATTGTTTTTCGTTTGGATTACTATATAACTTAAAGAATTTCTGTGCCTTTGTTCATTAGGTAAGGGTCGCCTTTGATTGTGGCTTGGACACCGATATATTTGGCGTGACGCTCACTGTGGCGTACATAGACCTACTAAAATATTCAACATAACATGAGCTAATTTTATTTAGTTAACATTATCGACTTGACAGGGAGAAGCTTTTTCTAATTAATAAGTTCACAGATGGGCTGAAAAGATGAAAAGTTGACTTCGGTCGTTTCCGGTGATTACACACGAAAAAGAATCACGGAAAATGATACCCAGTATACTAGTTCCTATTCACGTTAAATAGTATTCGTTGTGACTGGCTTAATTTACGAGATATTGATGCTGATCAATTCGGGAAACTATTTCGGTCCTTTCCAGTGACTAGACAATACTGACAAATGTGGCAAACCATAGGCAGCCTAGATGATTTCCTATTTATGTTTAATAATAGGCTAACGGTAGCTCGTTTACGAGATATTGACGACCTAAATTTTTCAAGGTCAAGGCCGTTTCGACCAGTTCCGGTCGCCATAATGCCACGCTGATCGGTGAGTTGGACTTCCAGCATGGAGTTTCCCATTATCTTTCTATAGGGCGTGTAAGTTATTTAATATACGTCTCTATGCAACACTATGTTTAACTACTTCCGGTGACATCGTCGTATGTTTTCGTACGGCAGTGTGTTTGAGTTGTAAATTTGTTAATTACGTAATGGCGTTTCCAATTATTTTTATTGGGCGAATTATACCCAATTGGAAAACGAAGTTATCCCGGAAGTCAGAAAACGCCGTGGCGGATGACCGGGTTTTGAAGTTTTTGTACGACGCCGACTTACATCATGTTGAATCTTCAGTGCGATGTCACCGGAAATTCAAGAATGGTCGCACAAAAGTAGATCTAAAATAAATAATCTTTATTTACTTGCACGCCCTACAGTAATCCCATGCCTTAGACGCATCGGCGGCAGCAATTCAACTCAACGCGTATCTGTCCGCGAACGGTCTGCTGCCTCGTCATCAGTCGGCGTATAGACAGAAGCACTCGACCGAAACAGCGATGCTTCGCGTTTGCTCTGACATACTGACGTCGGCCGATGTACGGGAGGTGACGTTGCTCGGCCTCCTCGACCTCTCAGCGGCCTTCGACTGCGTCGACCACGGCATCCTGTTGCAGAGATTGGAGGTGGTGTTCGGTCTCGCGGGCACGGTTCTCAGATGGATCTGCTCGTTCCTGACAGATCGAACGCAGCAGGTCTCCTACCATGGATGCCTGTCGTCAACGCAGTATGTCGGCATGAAACAGGTCCAATCACTGATCGCAATGCATTCCGTCTGTGCATTGATGCCAGTGACCGTGACCGTCTGCTGGACGAATCTAAGTGGTCAAAGCATATCGTCATCTCTGACTGGTAT
>Ga0049105_1000908_pt1 | contig 11864 bp, 7 predicted proteins | sample WorMetvaBAHAMAS1_FD_61260 | JGI IMG/M metagenome (GOLD analysis project Ga0049105, IMG submission 61260) | Worm MetaG Olavius vacuus BAHAMAS.1 | ecosystem: Host-associated > Annelida > Digestive system > Unclassified | place: Germany: Marburg | collected 2013-04-09 | reverse complement strand
CGATATATTTTCTCTCGTAGCGCCTCAGCCGTAACACATGTGTGAAAACTGTCGGGGACAAATTTGTAAGGCATTCATTGGCCTAACTATCGGTGCAAAAATGATTGGTGGGGAACGACCCCTTCTACGTAAAATTTTGAGTCAAATTGACCGCGTTGGGGGGGGAAAGTTGAACATTAAGCTGCGATAACTCCGAAACGGTACGAGATAGGATGTCAGTTACTATTAATCACTAATAGAAAATCGCATAGCCTACGGGCTTTCGATTGGTACCGACCTCGATGACCTTGAATGACCTTGAACGCCGTAATCGCCCTTATTTTGCGTTTTTTTCACGGAATTTGACAGATTTTCCGGCCGATTATATCACAGTGGTTGAAGATAGACCTATACTGACCGTAAAAGATTGTCTCCCAGTTCCAGTCTTCTACTTTTGACGAAAACTATAACGCACGTACCTGCAGCGCGGTCTCTCTGCGATAGCTGTGCATCTTGTTCTAATAATAATACGATGTAAGTTAATCACTAATATAAGTCGTATATGAGCTTTCGATGGATACCAAAATCAGTGACCTTGAATGACAGGCTTTCGCCGTATATTGCTTACTATCGTAACGTCTAACTTCACGACTATACAAGATGTTACTTGTATGGCTACGCCACTGAAATGGTCGACAGATTACATCAGCTGGATGGTAGCCTATTTAATTGAGCCAACGCTGTAGACAGCAGCTGGCTGACATCAACTATATAGCCTGATATAGAAGGTTTGGCTGTACATGCTTGTGTTGCACTGTTTGTATCTGGTTTCAAAGTCAAACTTTCTGGTGTGGACTGTGGAGCACAGTTGACTGAAAATATAGATTGAAGCAGGAATGGCAACCAGTTCATTGCGATTTGGGGATTCGTTTTGAGATTTGGTGTTTGTTGGTTTTTGAACATTTTTTTGAGTTTTTCCTGTGTTTGTAAGATTCGATTCAAGATTTAAGATTTGCTTTAAAGATTCAAAGTTTTTTTAGACATATTTCTGAAAAAAATAAACAAAACCTATGTGATGTTGGGCATAATTAAAAGACATTTTGCTCACACTTCAAGAAAATGCTTAGTAACTCTGTATAAATCGCCAGTATATATCACACTTAGAATACGCCAACAGCGTATGGTATCCAAAAAACGATGTTGATAAATTGGAGGGAGTACAAAAGAAAGCCACCAAGTTAATTTCAGAGTTATCAAAAGCCGTACAGAGAACGATTAAACATCTTACACTTGCCGATATTAAAGTACAGACGATATCGCGAGGATACGATATGTTAAGATAATAAAAAGGAATATATGATCCAACATGTGTTCATGATGTAAATTTCACGGAATTATCAGAAAATTTAATCAGAACTAGAGGTAACAAATTCAAACTTAGGCCTATTCAACGCCAGTCACTATGATTTAAGAAAATTCAACCTTCCCATTTACCGGGTAATCCCCATATTCAATAGTTTGTCTAATCATGTTGTCTACCGATACTATTAACACATTTAAAGATCGTTTGGACAAGTTTTGAGCTAACCAAGATGTACTGTATGATTAAGTCATATCCATGGCATCGGAAATAGCAGTATTATAATGTGGTCATTTTGATGTTGTATAATCTATATTTTTAGTGTTATTTCTCAGATATAGAGGCCCGTGAGGCCTGCTTCCGTCTTCTTCGTGTGATGATGATGATGTGACATAAGAAAAAGAAATGAGATTTGATTCGACTTTTAAGAGTGAGAATCGATATGAGATTTGCCCATCACTGTTGCAGAGCTCTGTACAGTAATCCGGTTAAAATTCTATGTGTGTTCGTATGTGTGTCGTTTTGTTTTCGTTATGAATCCTTAAATTGAAGAAGTTAAGATACAGCAAAAGTTGTTTGAAGAGAAAGCACAAGTTTAATTAGGTGCTTATTTTACAGTGATATAATGTCATGTTTCAATGTTAAATGTTGTTTATTTTACTAAATCTCAAACTGTTGGCCTCACTGATGGGCCTTCGGTAAAATGCGGATGTCCGTATCTTCGACGTGGAAACATGCGGAAAAATACCGCGGATAATATCTGCGGATGTTATGGGTAAAATGGGGATGCGGATGTGGGCAAGTCTTCCGAATCGGTACAGTCTCAAAATGCGACTAAAATGAAACGTACACACTACTTACCAGTGTAGTTCTTCCACTTATGTTGCGCCCAGTCCAGTCGTCGTGTAGGTCTATGTATTCACTCAAATGAAACGAAGTATTAAACTCAATAAGTAACAAAAGACTAAAGTATAGGCCTGTGTGTCACAAGTGTCACAGGTAAACTGACTTTGATTACAGTAATGGGAATCACCACCGGAAAGAGGACTTCCGGTGTAGGCCTATGTATTGCGCGCCAAGTGACCACGTGATCAGTTCGATATACAGACCAAAGGGATGTGATGGGCGGGTCTGGGAGGAATGAAGTTCATTGTGATGTAGACCAATCTCTCAGTGTAATGGCGGATGCTCGACCGGACATTATGACATTACTAACGTAGACTGTTTCAATCCGTTTACATTAGGAAGCTTACTGCATACGTACGAGAACACCTTCAACTTTTGCTGCGAGGTTGGTTTAATAAAGAACAGTCGTAGATGTCCGAGTGGCAAATGTTCCGAATTGGTACAGTGCACTATGCTGCAGGCCTGTGACGCATGTGCAGACATGGGCCAGTTATAGCGCACTGTACCGATTCGGAAGACTTTCCGTCCGAGTTGCCGACGTCAATCAATCAATCAATCATTTTATTGTAAGAAGGCATGACAGAACGCACACCTGGACAAGAAAAATAGTTAAAACTAACGCACGACAGACGCAGCGAATATACAACTCCTGTCGTGTTTTAATGTACGAACAATCATTGCAAGAAGCAGTACATTTCTATCTTTGATGGGACATTTTTTGAGGGAGCCAAATTATCACTTGTACAGATATTGGTTTTCGTGAGTGTGTTCTATGGTGGAAGGTCGGGTAACGCGCCGTCGTATGAAGACATACCGAACCGATTTCACAGCCAGATTGGCCCAACGAAACTAAGTTCGGAGTGGGGATATTAAATGAGCTTCGATTAATCGATGTTTGAATTTAAAAGCGATGATCGATTTCGCCAGCAGATAATCGATAGAAGGTTTCAGCTTCGTCTGGTGGCGGCAGTAAACTCCGCCGTTACAAGCTTTCTATTGTTCACGGCGTGAAGTGCAGGCGCTTTAAGCCTTTGATCAGCTGCCCCTGCTGGCGCAGGTCATGTAAACACGCCACCCCCACCTAGCATATGCTGCTAAGAGCGCACTGCCATTGTTACTAACAACGTTATCAAGCCGACTGCCGTGCTATCTCCCTCTCCTTCCATCCCACGAAGCTAGCGTACAGTCAGCGCCACGTCTGTTATGTGACTAGCCAATCACACGCACGCAGCGCTGCACACAGAGCGGCACGTCTTAGAAGTCTGTCAATTTGAAACCCCTGCAGTCTTTACGAGAGTCACACTGCCCGCATACACCGGTCAGGATAAACTTTCAAACGAGACTAAACACTTTGATAAGTGACCACAGACAACACATTGTGTGCGCTTCCCGCTGCAAGCACTCGACTGCTTCTTATTAATTCCAGACTTGTATATAATAGTCTCAAGCACAGATCATTCCTCTGCTTGTTTGAGCTAATGTCGTAGATGCGAGCCGTGTTGGAATATGTATGGCCAGGGGCAGTCATTGTGGCCTGCAGTAAAACTCATTAAAAACATCTGAACCATCGTGATGCAAGAGGGAAAGTGACACGAATCTGGGCCTTTCAAAATTTGTGTCTTGTTCACCGTTAGCGGCTGGTTTGGCTGGTGCATGGTTTATATTGACTAAGTCAGACTGGCATATGGCATGTAGAATCTCTTAGTCTTACTCGTGCACTTATTGTACTTATTGTCAGCTTATTGCTGCATGCAGATTAAGGTGTTGTATCTCGAGCAGACATTACAAGATTTTTGTTTGTTGACTTTAGTGTGTGACTGTACTGACCGTACCATTTATATTAGATGTTGGTAAATATTCTTTTAGTAATGGGGTTATGTCTGTGTGGAATTCACTGCATGAAGAATTTTTTAAAGGAAGCTAGATCATCTGTTTTTCAGCTGGGGATATCTTATGCAGTGTCATTCTACTGTTTGACGGATGGGGGATGTTTACCAAATGATGTACAAATGTAGAAGAGCTGCATAAGTAACTTGAATGTATTTGTTGTTGTATGTCCAGGGTGCTGTATAGCTCGATGCACATGCATCATGGCACTATCACGGAGGGACATTGAAGAACTGAAGCCAATTATTGACAAAACTGTTGTCAAGTTTTTGGGTTTCAGTGAGCCAACTTTAGCAACTGCTGCAGTCAGTTGTCTAGAAAAGGGTTATGACAAGCACAAAACTGTGGGTATGTTGCCTCAGCACTGTTTTGATTATGATTTTGTAAAATGTATATTGTTGCAACAAAATTAAGGCTAGGAGTTTCTGTGTATCGGTATTTTATTTTCTGTTCTGTAATATTACTAGGTATGTTAAACGCAGTTCAGAAATTTGAAGTTTGATCTATAAATTCAAATTCGACTTCAGTTTTCCAGTATTCGCTATGATTCATCGGCAGTGTGCATTCAATAAGCTGCACAGCTCCATTGTCACTCCAGGTGAGTAGTGCATGCCTGTGAGTCCTCGACACTTGACAGGTGAGGTGAAATACAGTTACTTGATCATTAATGCGACAGTTAACAGTCAGCACATGACTGATCAATTGATCAGTGCCCAGCATGTAATATCTAGGCCCACGCGTCAAACATGGATGACGGCTGTTGATGGGAGACAGCGACAGGCAGCCTATGTACGATTTCATTTTAATATTAAGTTGACTGTAGGACAAAACGAAATCAGATTCAAATTTTACCCACTACTAATACTAATAAAATGTGTTTGAGTGCCCAGTGTACATGAGCTGGGCCAGCCAGGCAATACAGTGTCAAAAACAGTACGAAGTTCGAATATTAGAAAGAAACATATTTAACATTCCTAGTTATTACCACTTACGCAAAAGCATTTGACATTTGGCATTAAATGATTACTTACTTATTAAGATGCTGTGGCTAAGTAGATTCTGAGTGGTTGTTGATAGGAATGGTTATACAGTTCACAAAATATACCGTTTTGCATTAGGCTGTTATTTCTCGGTATTCTTTACCTAGTTATTTGTGCAACATATCAGTGTGAAAAATTTTCCTGGTAAATTTCCACTGGTAAAAGGTATTTCAGAATTAGTGATTAAAATTATTCTGTTAGCCATATATACTCGCGTATAAGTTGCAAAATTAACGACAAAATCATGCCTCAAAAGTTGGGGAGGGTGCGACTTATCGACGGGTCTATACTAGCACGGCGCCTAGATCTCTTACTCCGGCTGTCCTGGAATGTTATAATTGCTCACTGAAGACGACGGTCTCATTTAGTACAGCACGCCGGCCGCCGCCGTCTCCGGCTTTGCTGCTACAAGTAGACCAGTGTGTCATGTGATGTCTGCTCCTATAGCCGGCCGTCTAGGCCTAGTCCGTTGCAGTCACATCTGTCTGAAATGGCTACTGCATCTAAGAGAAAGTGATCGTCGTACGATGCTGCATTTAAGCTGCGCATCATAGAATCCGCCGAGAATTCAAACAATTATGCAGCAGGTCGTCAGTTTGGAGTACCTACGCCTTATACTCGGGTCGATGATTTTGGACAGCATATGGACTCGATTTCTAGGGGGGTGGGGGGCGACTTATACGTGGGAACGACTTATAGGCGAGTATATATGGTAATTACAGTTTTAATGGTAGTTGATTGAGTAATCATTAAAATGTGCTAGTGTTGTTACGGTTCTCAAAATCTTGTAAGCGGTCGGTTTCGGCCAGTTTTGTGAAAAAACCGCAGATTTGGTTTCGGTTTCTTGATGAAAGCATTATAAAGTCCTGTATACAGACGTGCGGCATATCCATACATCAAATGGCCAAAAACAGCGTAAATCAATACATCTCAAAGACATAACATTAAACAAGTATTGCTATGAATTAACAAATAATTTGATTCATAAAATGTCAGTACATTAATGAAACAGCTAATAGCCTACACATCAGTTTATGAAGGAAGTTTATTCTTACTTATTTACAACATGCACTTTAAACATCTTCCGGTGTTAGTTTTTGGCGACTGAACTAAAATCCGCGGATTTGGTGTCAGCTTTGTAATCCATAATGACACTAAAATGTGCAAATTGCACACTCTTTGCATGCTTATTTGCAAGATACATTTTATGAAAAGGAGTCATATGTGGAGGAGTTTTATCTCGATTCCGTCGTTAGTGTTTTTTGCCAGTCGCGGGCGCGCGTATATAGCAACGAATTCGCGATATTCTGAACGTGCATTTTTCTCATAGGGGCAAATCGAGATTTCTTCAAAGTCGTCTACCGGCCCAATGGGGCGGCTGAGATGGGCGAAACTTTCAGGGATTGTGCGCCTCGGGGGCCCCGCCCCACATGCGCGATTTGGGGCCTCGCCCCTTTCGCCGCTAGAGGACGTTGAAAATTTTATTTCGATTTTCTCCGTAACGGCTGCAGATAGCGTCGCAGTTCTTTCGGCGTTAGGTGCTGCTCTAGGGTCTCTAACTAGCGCCCCTGAAGTTAGGGGGCCCCAACACCAAATTTGGGGGCGAGGGTCCCCCAACCAAAATTTTACTTTTTTCGACCCTGAGATTTTTTGCGGTCTGTGAGATCAACCATACTTACTACAATTGTAGGCACGAAGGCCCCCTATGGAACGGTAACATAATTGTACCAGCTAAGCGTTATTCTTCAAATTCGATTTTCTCCGCAACCGCTATAGATATCGGCACCATTCTTTCACAGTCACATGCCCCTTTTCTGACCCTACAAAGTTCCCCTAAAATTTGGGGGCGGTGCCCCCTCATTTGGGGGTGACACCCCAAAAGAGAAATTTACGTCACGTGACCTAGACATTTTTTTCAAAAGAGAGAATATCCTATAAATGTGCCTGTCGCAAGAGCAAGGCATGCCCTTTCGAGCAGTGTATGTAAGGAAGCATTGGGCGCCCTTTCTTGGGAAATGTGGCGGATTAAATTTTTGGGGGTAAAATTTTGTCAAATTTCCCCTCTTTTTAGCTTCAACTTGCGGAGGCTCTATATAGCCCTTTATAGTCCCCATGGGCCCAAAAAAATGCCGTTGAAATTTTGTCAAATTCTACTTCCGGTTTCAAGTTGTAGGATCTTGAAATATGCCATGTTTGACGCCCTCTAGCGGACGAGTTTTTCAAACGCAACTAATTCCCCACGACAGTTCGGCAGAGGGTAGGGCCATCTACAAAATATTAAATTTTCGAGATTGGCTGACGTCGCTAACTCCAGAAAAATGGCGTCAAAGTTGGCGAAAACTTGCGTCTTTTTGGACTTAGTTTTTTTCGCACAACCATGCTTCCCTGTAAACTCCGAAGTGTTCAGAGCTGCATCGAGAACTTTTGCTGCAACATTACGGGTACGAAAAAGGAAGTTACTGGGTATAGGTACTGGGGGTCAGAGACCCTCCAAATTTTGTACAGGGGTGCCGAAAGTTGCACAAATTGCGTTTTTGGCCGAAACTGGCGCTCACTGTAGAGCTGAGTTTGTGTGATGGAGGAAATATGCCTGGCGTGTACGAGAGAGGGTACTGCTGCCTATCAAGTGTGCATATCATTACCGAGATCACAGTTTTGTAGTGCGAGCAGAATGGCCTGGAACATGATGAAAACGCTAACTTCGCTGATCGCGAAATATTCTAAGTCCCACCACGGACCATATGAAGGAAAAAATTTTCACTCACAACAGTGACCCCTAAAATTGAACGTACGCCAAAAATAACGCATTTTGGCACCCCTTCCCCACCATGTCAATGTCGAGGACTTAGTCCGAAAATTAGGGCACTATAGTACAGCCTCGAGAGGAAAGTGCCATTTAGTGTGGAGATAGACCCCATAATGTATAGGAAGTCGAATAGAAAGTCCTAGGCTGCGAATTCATTGGTGCCATTTCTGCCATATTTCTACTTCCGGTTGCGCAAAAAATGCCTATCGGTCACCTTATATTGCCTACAAAGCACGCTATATGGACGCTAGGACATTGTAGACCACATTGTAGTCGTATGGGAGGTCTGCCATTACTACTTCCGGTTTCGGAAAAACCGGAAGTAGTATTCTAGCGCCTAATTACTGGCCTATGGACCAATATATCGTATTCCAGTCCCATGGAAACTCGCTAACGGCGCGTTCGTCGCCGCCATGACTGCCGTATTTCTACTTCCGGCTTAGTGCATTGTTAGCGCTTACTCAACGACTCCGATCACGCTGAGTGTAATGTAGTTTATGAATCTTGTCTGTGCTTGCTGTTACTTTGTAAATTTTTGCATATTCTGCTGCAGGTAAACTGGCAGATATTCTGGAGGATACGCAAGCAGCAAAGTTCACGGATAAGCTCTATGTAGCACTGGAAAACTTTCAGCTTGCATTGCAGAAGGACAAGGCTAAGAAACGAAAGGTAGATGAATGCTTTGCTGCTTATCATACGCTTTAAAAAATATATTCATATATATGAATCATCATTGAAACTGTATACAAGAGTTTGCAGTTACTAACATTCTGTGTTGCATACTGCACCTGCGTACAAACACATTCATATGAGCGGTTCTTGTTCTTACAAGTTAACTAGCACCCCGTGCTTTAGGTTTTCTGTATGTGTTTTTGCATGTTTTTCTTAATTAGAGTGTGTGTGTTGTAGTTTTAGTCTTTGACTCGTTTTTTGTATATTTTATCTTGGTTGCTGTATGTATGAATATTTTGGTTTGGTGTGATTACCAGTGCAGTTGATAGCCTTGAAAGACTCGTCTCTGAGATGACCAGGGGTCCGATTTTCGAAAAATCTTATGACGAACTTACGAAAAACTTATAAAAAAAGTCTGACTTATGAAAACATAGGATGATCATATGATTATCAAAAAAATCTTTTGAAAACTTAGGACGAAGTTATGCAAAACTTATGAAAAACTTACAACGACATTACAAGTATCTTACGAAAATGTAAAATTTGCGGCAAGTGATGTCATTCGGGAAATCCTCTGTCAGAGGCTGGTATTGGTCGAATACTTTGAGCTAAACATAACTGGCAATCAGAGTGACGATTTCCTAAGAATGCTTTCGAAAAATGACTTATCATTTTCGTAAGAAAATCTTAGGCAGTCGTATCTCGCTGACTTACAAAAGACTTATAAAAATCTTACGACGAACTTAGGAAAAATCTTACGAAGTTTCGAAAATCGGGCCCTTGTTATGCATTGAGTGGATCATTAAACTCTGCTTAAGTAACCAACCACCTAAGACTGTTGCAGCTGTGATGATAGCTGTGATGTTAACAAGGACATACAAGGTCCAGAGCTAAGGACAACATTCGTGAACAATATCAATGATAATTTATATGCTGTGTATTATAAGCCTAGTTGTGATTTTTAATTGAAGCTTTGTCTCACTGCTGGCTTGGGATCTTTGTAGCAGAGGTAGTGTCGGCTCTTCGTGTGCCTGGAATGACATTTACTTTGGCTGTGCATATTAACCAGAAACAGTTAACACTACTACTGCTGTTACGTCTACTACGGTATGATGTTTGGTATTATGTTAGTTTGGCATGTGGTTATTCAAGGTGATTGGATTCTAAGTTTCCATCGATATGGTATTATATGTGTGCATGAATATTTTGTAATGTTGAATACATAATGTGAAGTGTTGTTGTAGACGAATGCCTTTGAAGAGAATGAGCCAAAAAAGGCAAAGAAAGATGAAGAGGGTGATGAAAGTGCCTTTATTCCCGACCCAGGAAAGCCAAGTCCTGGCCAGCTGACTGCAGACAAAGTAAGCTCTGCACTGATCTCTAAGTATTTGGCAAAGAGTGTGTTGCATATTTTGTTTATTGCAGTGCATATGTTACTGTGCAGTCTTGTAAATTTGTGGTATTGGTCTTTGTCTGTTCAGATTAAGGATATGATGGCTGCAGCACAGAGAGTGATACTGGAGAGAAAGGCACAGTTGAATTCAGCTATGGTGAATACCCATGTGTTCATATGGTTAACCATTTCAGCGTCATGTTGATTATTTGTTTATAGATAGCTTTTTGTTTTCGCTCTCACCTTTGGTCATGGTGTTCATATTTATTGCTGATAATATCCCGTAACGTTTCCCGACTGAGGAAGTTGAGTTGAAGTTGAGCAACGTTTAACATCCCATCAAACACATTATAGGTCATATCGGGGATGAGTTTTTACAGGTCAAATGTCCCAACCAACAATGTCAGAGCACTGAAGGAAGATAGGTTCTAAGGATCAGGCTTCAATCCCATCAGGTCCACCCCACCACGCTCACAGTAATATAATACATATGCAGTATGAAACAAAAACACACTGTTTACTTCAGTGCTGACAACTAGTTTTTTAGTTATTAACTGAAAAAAATGTTGTGCACTAAACTAGAGATGACATGGATAAATATATACAGTTATACATGGTCGAATAATGTGAACAAAAACAGTGGTTAGTGACTTATGAAGGAAGTGTGACTAGTGAATTACTGATCACTTTTTAGGCAAGTTGCTGGTAAATAGATACATTTGTTTTGAAGTGAATTTCCAGCCAGTTTCCACTGTAAACCTAAATTCCACGTCTCGGCTCATTTCCGCGGCAAAACAACAAATTTCACAGCTCGGCTGAAAATTCTGCGGGCTGCGGAAAACTGTGGTCCTTACTGACTAGTATTTGTGTTCTTATACATTGGCAGAGTTGCAATTATGAATACATTTGCAGTCATGTTGTGTAAATTATGCTTGATGAAGTCACAACAGCATGCTATCCCAGTGCTGCTGGTAATGGATGCATTTGCTAACACGGCATAGTTTCTTGTCAGTTGTGTGTCTGTGCATGAGTATACTGCTTTTTCAACTTGCACACTGTCTGTGAATTTAGCCGCCATTAGGAACACTGCAAGCCATGCCAATGATGCCTACAATGCCTGTGACACTGCCTCCTGCAGTTCCAACGCTGCTACTAGACAGTGACAAGGCATCCAGGGCGGCCGAGTTACAGGCACGAATCCAAAGCAAGTTAGCAACAGTTGGTCTTGGTTCAGCAACTGGTACAGCACAAACAGGGTACTTATGACGTCCTTTTTACATTTGTCATTTAACTTTAGTTATTTGATACTTTGATCTGAGTTTGCGGTTATTTGAAATAGCTAGGTTTTGAGCTTCCTCATCACACACAATCTTTGCTGAATCATTCCCGGGCAGGTCAGGGTCGATGACTTGCAGATCTGCACAGATGGGGCCTTGCCAAATCAACTGTCTGTGAACGTGGACAACAGCAGACCATGCCGTCGACATGTGTTCGTTAACAAAATTTGAAGGCGGATTGCAATCACTCAACGATGTTGAAGATAATGCACTTAACTGGCTGAAAAACCACACTGACTACAGCACTCTCGAAATGAAATGAAATTTGATACTTAAATACTTAAATAATGAATGCGTAAGTTTATGTATAACAACTTTGTTAGTTAGCCACCAGCCACCCAAGGCCAACTCAGCCTTCCATCTCTCCGGGGTCGGTAAATGAGTACCAGCTTGGGCTGGGAAGGCAAAGGCAGGTATGGTTCATTTCGTTAGCGGATGAACGCGGGGTGTGCAGGTAAAACTGTGAGATCCCTTGAGAACGCGT
>Ga0049105_1000907_pt1 | contig 11875 bp, 6 predicted proteins | sample WorMetvaBAHAMAS1_FD_61260 | JGI IMG/M metagenome (GOLD analysis project Ga0049105, IMG submission 61260) | Worm MetaG Olavius vacuus BAHAMAS.1 | ecosystem: Host-associated > Annelida > Digestive system > Unclassified | place: Germany: Marburg | collected 2013-04-09 | reverse complement strand
CTGTCTGTCTGTCCCAGAGAAGGCGTAACAGTGAAGCAACCCTGTCGCTAGCGAAAATTTGACATATAATCAGCCATAACTTGGAAACGGTGCAAGACAGGAGGTAAGTTAGTATTAATCACTAATAGGAAGTCGTATATGGGCTTTCGATTGGTACCAAAATCAGTGATCTTGAATGACCTTGAACGGCATAATAGCCATTATTTTGCGTTATTTCGCGGAATTCGGCAGCCTTCATGGCCAATTACATACAAGTGATTGATTAGCCACCAACAGATTTTCTCCCGAGAAATGTCATAAAGTACACCAAATAAGCACAATGGACGCACTGTGCTCTTCACGGTAGCGGAGCTTCTTGTTAAGAATGTAAATTATGACAAGACAGCCGAGATATTACCAGTATACTCACACGTCACTTTTAGTTTTACGGCAGAATACACACACTTTGAATGTCAACTGCTGCTCTCAACAACTTCTCTAATATGTCTGACTGAACAGCCACTTTGCATTTTTTGAAAATAATTTTGAACTTTGAATTCTGCCTACAAAGTACTGACTGCCGACAAAATCTTAACCCGACATTGTACATACACACGTGTCACTAGTGCTGTAAATGGAACTAGCAACCGCTGTGCTGGCACATCCTTGTGTCTGTCAGATGAGAACAATGTCAATGCCAAGGTCAAGGCCCGTGGCCATAGCAGCAACATCAAGGTCAAGTATTCACGTACTGGCCACACTACATACATTAGAAATGTTTATCAGTTGCAACAAGACGACTGTTGGCTTGAGCATGTTTGATAATGTCACACACCACACCATGCCACGCAACGCCATGCCATGCCACGCCATGCCATGCCATGCCACACCACACCACACCACACCGTGCCAGCCAGTCATCACAGTAGACACACAACAAACTAAGACCACACACGAGTTCAGCTGAGTCGAGTCCCATCACAGCCGTCAACTAACACACCATGACACTCACTGCCCTGCAACCGACCGATGACAACATCAACAAGAACGTGTCAATTATGTGCAAACAACAACAACAACATACTGTGGAACTGTGTGTCCCACTGACGTTAACTTAAAGCATTCTTGAACAAACTCATCATCTGAAAATAACACTAACTGTCTAAATTACTCCGTTTCGCCAACAGCTGCTGTCTTTTGCAGTGAACAGCTGGAAAAGGTAGTCAGCTATTGCTGAAACGTCACTAGAAATTCTTTATATCTGTTCTAGGAATAATATAGACAATTAACTCAACGCATTGTTTTCGAACAAATTTCAGATAAAAAGATCCAGTATACAACAGGTGTCGTCATTGCCAGGCACATGTGTTGTGTTGCTGAAATGTGTTTCATGCAAACAATAAGAAACCAGCAACGCTCACACAAACACACGTCGCTTAAACAGTTTCACAGAATTCTTCGCAGTAACTCAGAACCGCGCAACAAACACGAAGTAGGACAAAATACAGCGAGTTGCAGTAGTCAAGGAAAGAAACACGACAATATACACACAATAAATGAGATCAACATCTATGTCAGTTACATATACTCCACGCCGTGCACACGTGCGGCGCAGTCATGCGCGGTGCAGTGCACAAATGTAATCTATACATACCAGAACACACTCACCTAACTAGTCGCGTCCCACTCGCGCCGTTGCTAATGTCATTACAAATTATGGCAGTTAGCTGAAACAGTCATCATCATGAGACAATTGTCACTGAACTGCATGTTATAATGCCACATATAAACGTTCACACAGCCACAGACACTTGTTGTGTTGACCCAACATGACACAGACAGACAATCCACGCTCGCCACTCTCCCCGACAACGTTTCCAACTGTTTCAGGCAGCTCAAGCTATGTCTATGGACCGCAGAGTATTACCAATACAAATATGAAAACGTCGTTTCTAAATGATATGTTAATATATGCATCATAAGTAAGAGAACTGTTCTTCAGCAAATCGTGATACATGAACTGACATTTGGCTGAGTTTAAGGTAGAGTTAAATTTTTGTTTATGATTTGGCAGAACCAGGCAAGAACAGTTTTCCCAACTTTTCCCGGGGCAGTTTCAAATTCCCAGCCTCGTACAGGTTTTCGAGGTGGATGGCGACCGTGTCAATCAGAAGTACCTGGGCATCATATTGTATATAACGGAGTGTCTACTGTACGCATCTTGTGATGCCGAGCTCTCGAGGTAATCACCAGCGCGTACCGGCATGGACGATGGAGGCAAATACTGTTTGTCAGTGCCGGGCGGACACATGAAGCCATACGCTGGTGTATGACACTGTCCATAGTCACGAACGTAGCCAGCGCCGCCGGCACGGTCGCTGTACTGTGACGCAATGCTCGTCTGTGGTATGAATGGATGAGGCATTGCGGCAGCTGCGAGCTGCTGGGACCGATACATGGCATCTCTGGCGGTGTAGTAATAACGGTCAAGACTCGACAGAGCACTCCCATACATCTCGCTAGGAGTACGATGATGTGCTAACGACCTGTAGTCACCGGCCGCCATCTGTCTGTAGGCGTCCTCGAGCTGGCGGTGTGATGGGTTGACGGCTGATGGGAGGGATGGGTGAGGGTATGGCGGGGGGCCGGGGGTCGGAGGACTGTACACACCACCAGACAGTGGATAATGAACTGATGATGATGCTGAACTTGTCGCAGCAAACATTATCGTCATGTCATCTGGTCTTTTTGACATCGGGGCCGGCGCTGGTGGCAGTGACTTGGCCGTGTCGGCCAGCTCGGTCCGTCCCGGTGGATAGGCGTACCGTGACACGTCGGGGTGTACACTGGGGGGCGTGTGATTCCACCGACGAGGGGGGTCCGCAGCCACCGCCGGGGCCATCCAGTGCTGGGACTGCGCTGCCCCCAGCGTCGACTGGGCCGGCGATTTCATACCCCCGAACAGATTGTCACTGACCCCCGAGTATGCGCGTCTGAACAGTTCGGAGCCGTTGCCACCGTGAGGCATTGTGGGTAGCGTGGACGCCTGCTGGTAGCCACCAAGTATTCCTGCCGCGGCCGCTGCATGTTGGTCGTGTAATGAGCCATGTGTTGCGAGTGGATGCAGTGGTCCTGATGACGTCTCGTGCAAATACTGGCCCAAGAACTCCTTAGTGAATGCATCTGATGGAAACGCAGGGGCAACGGCCGGCACTGACCGGCCGTAGATAGTCGGCGACTGCATGGTGCGTGGAGTCTCGACGGCGGTCCGGGCGGCAGCGTAAGGTAGATAACTTGGAATTCTGGTGACTTCAGTGGCTGGGTACGGAGGCAATGACATGGTCATGGAGTACGAGGCTGATGAGTCGATCAAGGACGACTGTGGCAGCTCGACGTAGCTAGATGATATTACACCGGCGCCCATGTACGAAGAACCATCAGCCGCCAGACCTTCCAGTGACTGGAGAGGACCATCAGATCTCACAGGCAGCAGTGGGTATGGACCAGGCCCTGCCAGTCCATCAGCAGTGTATGGGAAGCCTTGACCGGCCGCAGACACCTTGCCAGCACTCAGGCCTGTGCTAAGCTGCTGTGGTGACGAACTTTGACGACTGTCTTGTTGATAGAACGGCCTCACAGCATCTGCTGCTACTGACGCTGACTGATACACTGCGTCTGTTTCCGATGTTGGGAGATTCATGTGTGGTGGATGGTAGTCCTCGGAGTTCTGATCGGCGGCTGGTAAGAACCTTGGTGCTGCACCAGCAGTAGAGCTCTGTTGCACGGTGGTTGAGTACTCAGCCATCAGTGAACGCGCTGTACCATCATATGAACCTGACATCTGGTCACTGACGCTGGCATTCACTGACGACGTCGGAACTGCAGATGACGTGTCATTGACGGAGGACACCACTGAAGTGTCAGACATCATCAGGAGACCGGCCACAGTATCCGATGTAGCCACGGAGTCTGATGTAGCGTGGACAACATCAAGACGTGGCGCAGTGTCTGCTTGTACATCACCCAGACTTGCTCCGGGGTCCACCTGGACATCACCCATATGTGCTCCAGTGACCGCTGTGGCTGTAACGTCAGTCACATCATCACACACCTCGGTGTTGTCCTCCAACAATGAACCTACATAACGCCACACATAATAACTGACTCAACAAACATCTCAATCATTATCAATATTATTAGTGTTATTTTTAACAAATATGATAAAAGTGTCATAAAATCTTAGAACTGCAAGAACACTTTACAATAAAAAGGACATATTCGGAGTCAAGCATGATACAGAGAATGAGCCAAGCAAAGCAGAATCATCAGTCTGGGCCAAAACATTGCAAGAAAAGCTCTGATTTGAGACGCCGCCTGAAGACAGTCAGTGACGTTGACGAGGTGACACTGGACGGCAGACTGTTCATACATGCAATGCACCTACGTCCATACGTGCGACCAGAAATGTGTTACGAGGCAACTGTACTCAGACAGCACAGTACAGCAACATTCAGTAACAGGTATCACTGCATTCACTGAAGACGTTTTCATTTTCAGTTTACTCGTGTACATGGCGCATTAGAGCTTTCTGGATGATGCGCTCTATAAATTTACTTACTTACTTACTTAACAGCCAGTTAAGTCTGCAATCAAACACAGCTAAGCCAATCTGCACACAGCAGCAACACACGCTACGAGAGACATCAGATTCAACAGTCGCTGAGACCAACGCTGATGATGATGATGCTTAATGATATGAGATCTAACTGACTAAGAGTGATACATTACTGATGAGACATGACATTCTGACAAATCTCATCACATCACACAACAATGTCAACATCGTCGTGACACAATGGTTACCTCTGCTGTCTTCATTGTGGTCCTGATGAGCAGTTACCATCACGCGAGGTTCATGTTCTTCAGACTTGTATGATGCTGGTGACGACCTCCGAGTGCACTCACCATCATCATCATCATCATCATCATCATCATCATTAACGCTCAGTATCTCAGTCCTGTCAGACAAACACTCCGCTGCCGGACCAGCTGTCGCTACGTCATGCTCGTCATCAGCTGCCTGCTCACCGGATCTACCTGCGACGATGTCACCGGATCTACCTGCGACAATCTCACCTGATCTACCTGCGACGATGTCACCTAATCTACCTGCGACAATCTCACCTGATCTACCTGCGACAACTTCCACATCATTCACTGCCAACTCAACATTATCCACCTGACTCTGAAACTGTTCAACTGGAGTCAACTCTTCATCTTCATTGTCTCGAACTTCGTTCTCAACATCAATCCGTGAACTCTGCCGTGTGTTCCTCGTTTTCCGACCTTTGACCTTTCTTCTGATGTTTCTTCTATGGTCCGCTACATGAGCCGTGCTGGCTGACTGTTCAATACTGTGACTGTCGATGTCATCACGTCTGGCAGCAGTTTCATCTGTCTGATGACATTCAGTCGACGTGTCAACGTGTGGCTTGGCCAGTGTAGTGCACTTGCGTCCCCGTCTCCTGCCGTCAGTCACAGCAGCTGACGATAAGTTCTTTAACTTCAGAGAATCTGTGTCATCAGTTGACCACGATTTCTGTGATATGTTACCCTCACCTACCACCTCACAACCCTCAGTAATCTTCTCTTTCTTAGACCTCTTGGTACTCCTTGTACCTGAAGCTGGCTTGGAAAGGTTGCTGCCTTCAGTCAATGGTTTCAGACTGTTGCCGGCGTCAGACAGTGACTTATGATTGCCTGGATCACCATCAACATCACCATGCTCCACTGTTCTTTTCCTTCGTATCTTTTTCTTCACCGGTTCCTCACAAACTTCCGGCAGTTCCACTGCACCAGTTCTTTTCTGCCTTTTTCCAGCTGCCGATGATTGTCGTTTGATTGCCTTCCTGGCAGTTGCTGCTTTTCCATGTGGAGGAAGCTGTTCAGTGAATGTGTTCTCGTGGTCAGTGGAATGTTTCTTCCTGCGCGAGTATGTGATGACGGTCTCAGCGAGCCGGTCAACCGAAGGTGTCATGTCATCATCAAACACCATCAAATCATGAGCCTCGTCATCGTCATCTTCGTTCAGCTCTACGGTGGTTTGTGGCAGCTCTATGCTAGTTCGTGGTGCCGCTGCAACAGTGCGTGATGGCTTCAATCGGCATATGTTTACGGTCTCCTCTTCACAGAACTCGTACACATTGAGTGGCTCTGATGACCTCGTTGTGCCCGGCACTTCACCATGTCCACTGGCGTCACTGTCTTCTACCACACCAGCAGTAACATCAACACCACCAAGACCAACACCACCACCACCACCACCACCACCGTGGTCAGATTCAACAGTGCTATTCTGCCATGTGCCGGCCTCGTGATCCAATTCTCTTGTTGACAAATGCTGACCTACATCTTGGCTGTCACTGACACGCTGACCCACATCTTGCATGTCAACAAGCGTGGTGATTGGCCGCAGTCTGTCAGCTGAGTCACTCACGTGCTGACCTACATCTTGGCTGTCAATGACACGCTGACCTACATCTTGGCTAGTGGGCGGTCCCAGTGTTGTGGTATCACTGTTAACTGCTGCCTGCATGCTGGCTGTGACTGACTTGATAATACCATCAATGAGCTGACCAGCACTGCTACCACCTGCTAACAACTCTGAGGAGCTGATAACTTTCTCACTGGCTACAACTGTCACTGCAGCTGCTGCTGTTGATGCTGGGCCGTGAGCCTTCAGTCGATGACTGCGCAGTGAGCTCTTTTGCCAGTAGCCGAGCGGGCACTGGTCGCAGGTGAAAGGCTTTGGCTCGGTGTGCTGTCGTCGGTGTGACGCCAGGTTCTCAGCGTGCAGGTACGACTTCCGACAGTCCGGCCAGTCACACGCGTACTTGCGACTGTCTACACACGCACATGGCACTGTCTATTATAACAGTTATTTCTCGTCACTCTACAGACACTGTGAAATTTCACAACATTTCCCTGACTCTACACAGCACTCCTATCTAGTGTTGTTACGGACTCCGAATTCGGATCCGAATCCGCGCACTTTTCCCCGAGTTCGTCCGAATCCGAATCCGCGGATTTTTGGCGGCCGTAAGTGATGGTTTTGAGACGTCTGTTCAATAAATTTATGCAGCTTAATTTAGCGAATTTGTTCCACCAAAACATTCCGGTCCGTACTCAGAACGCCACTTACGCCATTTTCACTTATCCACAGACATACTACAATAACTCCATGTCTGATCTGTGGTTTGCAGTTATCCACGTCATATTTAACAGTATAATAAACATGCATGGCTGGAGCTACTAAACCCTGGCAGTGCACAGCTGCAAACATGGAATTACCAGTTAAAAGTTTTCCTGACAAGACTTGTCCCCTAACGCTTCCCTAATTTTCGCTCAATTTCCTTACGTATCTCAACAATTGACACTGCCATGTTTTGCAGTCACTGTAAAAGGCAAGTGTTAGAACACGTCTCATCTGTGTAGTCAGCTCTGAACTGTAACTGAGTTATACACATACACAGTGTTGGCTGAGTTACAATGTGGCAATTAGCACTGCATTGCCACTAGAGACAGCCCACCCCACCAGTCATTCACAGCTTTAATAACAAGGATGGCTCTAAAGACTAAAGACCCACTTTTAGGGTTCAGTGTAATACATATTAACACCAAGTTACATTAATTTCTTCTGCAGACAGACATACAGACAGACACACAGACACACACACACACACAGAGACAAGACAGACAGACAGACACAGAGACACACAGACACAGAGACAAGACAGACAGACAGACACAGAGACACACAGACAGACACACAGACACAGAGACAAGACAGACAGACAGACACAGAGACACACAGACAGACACACAGACACAGAGACAAGACAGACAGACAGACAGACAGACACAGAGACACACAGACAGACAGATTTGACTGAAATCATATCTGTTTCACTCAAAGCAGCTGGTGTGCAGGTGATAAAATCATACAAAGACTCAGCATACCTGGTCCAGCGTGCTTCTCCTCATGACGATGCAATTGTCCTGGACGCTTGAATGTCTGAGAGCAGCCAGTGAAACTACACGAATACACCGGACGTCCACCACCACCACCACCAGTAGTGGTAGTAGTAGTAGTAGTAGTAGTAGTAGTAGTTGTAGTAGCCGACGATGATGACGATGATGACTTATCATGCTCGACTGCAGCATCAAGTACTGATGACACGGTGTCACCTGAGAGTCTCTCTGATGTCACATCATTCTCATCAGTCAGTTCTCTCTTCTCTCCATCATCATCATTAGCAGCAGCAGCAGCAGCAGCAGCTTCCTTCTTACGTAGTCGTCCACCTTCGTGAATCATTCGCCTATGGTGCACCATAGATCGCCGTGCTTTGAACGACTTGGGGCAGTGGTCGCAGACGTAGCGTAGTTCACCGTTAACAGTGACAACTGACGATGACGATGACGATGACAGCCTTGTCACATGTGTGTCCGCTGTGTGGCCCACACTCACAGTGCTATATACAGCTGACGATGATGATGACGATGATGATGACGACACTGCAGTCATCTCTGGACTGCTACATACAGCCACTACTGCTGCTTGTTCAGTCGTCAACTGGTCAGACGTATGTCCTCGGTCTGTGATGCTTGAAGAATTCATCACAGCATCTGAGTTCGACACAGTACTGGGTGCAGAGCCTGACAGATGACTGGGTCGTGACAAGTCGCCTGGTAATGATGTTGAATCACATGGCACTGTGGAACCGCTCAGTGTCACAGCTGTTAATAATGAACTGTAGGAATCACCAGCCAACAGATCACCTGGTACGGCAACTGGCTCTGGTCTGACAGAAGCTGTCTCTGGTCCGGCAGCGATCCCATCAACAGGCAGTGTTGCAGTAGCTTGCTGTGGTCCGGCAGCTGGCATAGTCGTGACAGACTCAACATTCACATCAGCTGATGAGAGCTTTATACCAGTGTCCACTGCATCTGTCGTCTGACCACAAACACCAGCAGCACTCGTACCACTCGACAACTGTTGACAACTGGCCATACCATCATCACCAACACCGTGCCATCGACGAACGTGCGTCCTCATTGCTGAGATAAACTTGAAGTTCTTGCCACATGTCTCACACTGCCACGTTAGCTTCTCACCAGTGCACTGTTCAACGTGTTCCGTGAACGCTTTACCAGCACGAAACAGCATGTGACAACGCTTACAGAGCCGGCGACCACACCTGCTGGGATGTTTGATTGACATGTGATCATCAAGACCACCCTGTGTGTCAGCTGTGAACTCACAGTGTGCACAGTTGAACACTTTGTGAACACTCAGGTGCTTGCGCAGCTGGCCCTTCTTTCGTGCCTTATAGCTGCACTGTGTGCAAGCAAACAGCTTCCCATCATCAGCATCATCATCTTTACCTGCTGACGAGGCTAGAACACTTGTGATACCTGCTGACGAGGCTACAATACCTGTGATACCTGCTGACGAGGCAATAACACCTGTGTTCACACCTGCACTGGGCTCTACTACTGCAGATTCAGCGTGCTCAATATAATGTTTCTTCTCTTCAACCTGGTCACATGTACCGGCCCGGCCGTCATCACCATCAGTGACTGGTACGGCTACTGACTCGCTGTTCAGTGACAGATCACCCACTGTCAATACTTGTCCAGCTTCACTCTCACCATTAGACACACTCTGAGCCTGACTCAACAACGTTTTTGTCTCCGAATCTTCTTTCACAATCTCTTCATCCTCTGTTATCTTCACAATACTTTCAATTCCTCCTTCAAAACAACTCTTCTTCTTCTTCTTCTTGTTCTTCTGGCGCTGTGAGGCTGTGGCATCCTGAATCCTTGCCCTGTGCTTTGAGGACTTTGTCTGTCTCCGACTGACATCAGTGTTCACACATGGCTCTGAGGGACAGTCGACAGCTTCCATTACAGTGTGTGTGTTCTTACTGTGTTTCACTGCTGGTGGCTCACTTGACATCACCTGAGACTTGCGTTTCCGAGACTTACAAGTCACCGTATTGCTTGAAATCAAACAGTCACCATCACCATGGACACCATCGCCACGATCACCACTGCCATGTTGAGCTGCAGTATCTGTCTTCAACACAGCACCAGCTGATTTCTTCTTGACTGACCTGCCCTTCTTCATCACGTCTGCACCTGTGACTGGTGCATCAGCTGTGATTACACAGCCATCAACTCTTGTGTTCAACATTGCTACACTAATTCCATCATCAACATTCTTCACTTCACCTTCCAGATGCAGTTGCTGTGAAGCACATCTCTTTGACACTACAGCCTTGTGAGCCACTACAGCCTTGTGAGGCAGACCAGTGTCGCCATCATCTTTCACTTCAGGTTCCACCTGCTGTTTCTGTTTCTTCTGACGTCCTTTCTTCCTGGACGTCGGTACAGAGCAATTTGGCACAGGAATGTTGCATTTCTCGTTTGCTGGGGACTCGGCAACAGTATCATCACAGCCGGTATTTTTACCATCAGTTGCAGATGACTCATCATGTACACTAGTGACATCATTCTGTTTATGCAGCTTCCTGCTGCTTGACCTAGTGCTCTTTACACTCTGCTCAACACACACATCAGAAGCAATGATGTCCTTGTTTCTACTTCGTCTGCTCTTTGAACCACACTGTTTCTTCTGGTTTACCTCACTGTCGACTGCCACATTCTTGCTACTTTCATCTGTCTTCTTCTTCTTCTTCTTCTTCTTCTTCTTATTCTTGCTCAATTCATTCATGCCAGTCTTATTATCACAACTCTGCTCAATTGATTTAATAAATTCGGAGTAATCTTTCTCCACGCACGACTTGACTGCGGCCACATCAATCAGCGTGATATCATCAAGCAGCTTCGTGGTTTTCCTCCGCAGTGCTGCGCCCTTTCTCTGCTTGTGATGTTTGGCAGGCAGCTGGGACTCAACGGAACTACAGATGGCATGTGTTCCATCACCAACTGTGCAAGTGTTTTCATCAGGTTTGCTGCCCACTGCCGAAGCATCCTCTAGCATAGCTGATGTCTTTAACTCTGCACTCTTAGCCACTGCATCACCGCCGCATGCTACAATCAGATCCTTCAGAAATTTCACATCAACCACGTCGACCTTGCACTTTCTCACTCGGTTCTTGCCACGAGCTGGTGACGTCTTCTCGTCCTTGTGTTGAGGTCGGCTGCTCAATTCATTCACTGGCACAGTAGAACTATCGTCCAGAAGCTTGTCACTGCCCGACGCACTCACTAAGCTCTTCACAACCGGTAGCAACTGACTGGCTTGTGTCGCAGATTCACTGCTCTCAATGCCATCAACGATTCCTCTACTGTTAGCCTGATGACACTTCTCAACTGATGATGTCTTGTTAGCTGGCCTGCATGCTCGACTACTACTGTTAACTCGACTGATGCAAGAAGGTTTCTTAAACTTGGACGGCGCAGTAACACCGTGCGAACTGTCCTGTTCCGTGGAATGCTTCAATGCAGTCTTTCCACTGACTGGCGTGTCTTCAGCAAGTCCATTCCAAGCTGTCATGTAGCTGACACGACCTGAGTACAGCGGAGTATTCCTCGTCGCTGCAGCAGTCAACACTGACTCGGCATCACACAGGCCCTTCTTTGACGAGTCCTTCTGTTGATCTACTCCAGAGATGCTCACCTTCTGGACGAGATCGGCGAGTGATTTGAGCGGCTGTGCACAGAGTGAAGACATACTCATGTCTACACTGGTGACATACGTCTGTTTACTGCATAGAGTTGAGTGTGTGTCTGTAACCGTGTCACTAACTGTCTTCACTATCAGCCTCTCAGCTGCATCGCTGTGTAACTGACTGTCACTGGCAGCAGCAGC
>Ga0049105_1000906_pt1 | contig 11880 bp, 9 predicted proteins | sample WorMetvaBAHAMAS1_FD_61260 | JGI IMG/M metagenome (GOLD analysis project Ga0049105, IMG submission 61260) | Worm MetaG Olavius vacuus BAHAMAS.1 | ecosystem: Host-associated > Annelida > Digestive system > Unclassified | place: Germany: Marburg | collected 2013-04-09 | reverse complement strand
AAATTTTATTATACTCGCATGTAGAATTTCTTCACGATTAAAATGATATAAAAACTATAAAAATCGGTTAAGATTAGCCAAAGTTATAGTCAAAAATAAAATGTCACGTTTTTTTATCGTTCACTGTGTAGATGAAATAGTTAACTATGCTCCATACTGGCTTTTAGAATATTGTCTGGCATAAATAACAGGACTGAATGCTATTTTTATTCAAGTCACTTCTGGACATTTCGTGTAATTACCAGCAAAAATATGGAGTGCATTTTTGTATCTTGTGTGACCTAACCTAGTACATGCAAACTGAATGGGTTGCTGTGGGCTTCCATGCTGTTTAACACAGTCACTATTGTACCACTTTTCATTCAAGACTATATTAGGTCCTTGTTTTTTTTAAATATTTGAGTTGAGTGGGCTATATATACATGGATAGTTGTCCTTTTTATCGCATTATTGTTTTCTTGGCATGTTAGCCATGCTATATTTTTCCAGTTCTGATGCATTTCAGTGCATTAGAGGTTTTATTTTCATCTTGCAAGTGCTGTAGTTGCTGTGGTTTGCAGCCAGTTGAGTGCATCATCATCAACATTGTGCAGTGATTGAAATCCACCTTCAAATGTTGTTAACGGGCATGTGTCAACTGTGTGGTTCGTGGTTTGCTGTTGTCTGCACTCACAGGCAGCTGAGTTGGCAAGGGCCCATCTGTGCAGATATAGCCTTTGACTTGTCCAGAAATAATTAAGCAGAGACCACATATGACAGAAGGTCGAAACCTGGCCTTCAGATAGTAGGTTTGGTTACAGTAGTATGGTTGATCACAGAAGCCGACAACCAGTCTTGCCTCCACTGTGCAATTGTCGACAGGTGTCATGTCTGACCATAGTGAATCATCATAGAGATGTGAGCCATGGAGGTTTTATCATAGTCCACTATACATATTCACAGTTTACTTACTTGCTAACTTTTATTTGGTTGTAGCATTTTACGAACGTGCTCACGTTTAAAAGGGATAACTGTTGTGTTTGTAGGATCAGCCGATGTTTGTGAGGTGTTCTGGTGTAGCCAGTCCACCGTCCGGCCAGTTTTCCAACACAAGTCAGTTGTCAACTCCATCTGCACCTCGTGAAGAAATTTCTGCCCAGTCACAGGCCACATATCCGTCATCAAGTGCACACAGTCCAGATACACTGGTGTCAGTGCCAGTTGTGCAAGTGCCAGCAATCTCGTCTCTTGTACCTTGTGGCCATTTGCAACATCCAGCTATGCTCAACCCAGTGTTTGCTGATAATTGGCTTCCTTCAGTCCGTCCAGTAGCTGTCAGTCCTTCAGCTATGTCTGCTATGCCGTTGGTCCCTTGTGGTGTATCTCCGCAGCACTATGCTGATCCGAACATATCACCACAGCCTATTAAGCTGTCACCAGTGATGCAGCCTCATATCAGCACTGCTGTAATAGATAGTACTCCTTGCAGCATACAGAGTTCATCTGCAGTTAGTGACAGTTAGTTTTCAACACTTCCACTCTCTGTCAACTGCTACTGTTTCTAATTGGCTACTGTACTCAACACTAATAATCTCGGTGTTGCAGGCATTTTGAAAGATGGTTGTTAATTACAATACTCCACAGTTGACCATCTGTAGCTCTCTGACTAGCTGAATAACTGTGATTGCCAATTAATTGTCCAGTTTGACAAAGCTGTCTTTCTATATGTATGCCAATCATTGTGTTACTGGTGACAACAGTGTAGCAATTTTGCATAGCGCAGAAGTTTCATACGTTGACCGTAGTTAACCTAGCCATTTTTCACTTTCCATCTGCTTGTAATTTATGCAAATACTTTATACTTCCTTTAATTCTTTATTATTGTTATTTACTGTGTTAGCATGTGAAGCTGTTACCCACCGTGTGTGACCTTGCCAGCTAGAAATGCCACAAGGGAGGCCTAGCGCTCAGCAGACTAGTTCATGAAGAAGCCCATCCTAGTACGCTGTTGATAACTCGGTAAAAAAAATACTTGCAACAGTTCCGTTTCACCAAAATTTTGCCAGCTTAAGCAAAATCCCTGTAGTTCACTTTTCTTTATCATTTCATGACCTACTTTTGACACCTATGGATCACTGCAGTGTGTGGAGTGTTATAACCGCCAATAAACTCATTCCAGTCAAGTGTGACATAATCACTGGCAGTGGTCAATGGTCACACTTCACTGCAGCAAGTATCGGCGACTATAACACTCCAGTCTAGACACTGTGGTAAAGGCACCGAAAGTAGGTAATGAAATAAGCAATATGATAAATGCTATGTCATATACATGCCACAGGATAGGGCTCATTCAAAGCTTTATCTATGACACTGCCCATATTCTGATCGTCAGTTATATCTGAAAAGCTACACTGTGGGTCAAATCTATTTTCATACATCCTTAGTAAACGTGAAACGATCAACTCGTTCACTGTAGTTCCTTTTACCTTTTTACCTTTTCCTTCGGGGTAGACTACATCCAGCGCTGAGGCTGTAGTTCAACAAAACTGTTAAAATTCAAGTTAAATGTGTATCTTGTTTGTAAGAAACAGAATGACATTTAGTGAACAAAATTTTTCGCTGTTGTGATAATTTATTGATTGGACAATTATATATAAATTGCAGCTGTATTTTAAGGTTGACGTGTATTTTGTTAAGGGTTTGCCGTAGTATGGTTATAAGATTTGTATTACTGTTGCTTTACATTTAGTGTTCTGTTGTGCATTTTGTTCACGGAAAATGTCTTGCTGTACATTATCAGCTCGTGAGTTTCAGAGATATGTGCCCGTTTTGGATAGCAGAAAAGCATTGTTAGTGCTGTAAACAGTTACATCGTCATTTGTTGTTGCTGGTTGTATTGGGACAAACTGAAAGCTCCAGTGGTATAGGCATATGTTCCAAAGCATAGTATATCATTTTTATCACTGCTAGTTTGGTTGATTGATTGCATGTTAAGAGTAATGAAGTACGATATAGTTTTACCTGTTATTAATTTGGAATGTGACACTATGCTACTGCATTTTATCTAGATGATAATGCAAAGTGTGTTCACATTTCTGCTGTTTTAATGACAGTTACTGGTTTTGGCATTACATGCAAGCTGAATGTTTGTATACCAGTGTTCTTTCAGTTAAACGTTACTGCAACTGGAAAAACTTAGAAGATTGTATCTAAATGCATTGCATTATCAGTCGACTACAGTAGCTCACAGGAATAAAATTAACTCTGAAATCATAGCTGAGCCATGGTAGTTGTACATGTTATCAATAGTTGTTTTACTGAAGTCTATGGGGTTGTTTGCAATTATCAGTTTTTAATAAACTGTATAAAACATACACTTTGTCAGATGCCTCTATCCTTGAACTTGTACATAAAATTAGATTATTTGGCATTTGACCAATCGCTTGATCAATGACCGTCTGTCACTCACATGATGCCTCAACTTATCAACACCCTGCATAGGATATTGACAGACATTGCCGTGCCAAGATTCTGTAATCAATAGGACTGAAATCTGATATATTAAGAAGTCACAGTTTTGGTGCTGTGATGAAGTCTGGCGTATCCCAACAAAGCAGGTGTGCACACGCTCTGCTGGTGCACTGTGCTGTTGAAACTTAAGCTGGTTCTCTGCTTTCGACTTTTATAAAGAATATGAAATATGCTTTTGGTAGGAAATTTACTGAGGTATACGTGTGCCAAAAATTATCAAAATATAGCTTGGTTTGACAAAGTTATTGCAAAAATAAAATGCAGTTTTTTTTTACTTCCATGGTAGTTCTGAAAACCTGCTGTAGTCATATTTGTTTAAAAATGGAAATAAAAACTGGCCTTGACATCTCGAGCCACAAAAGGAAATATTCTATTTGTTATTTGCGAAGCACAACTTACATGTGGCACTACTGAGTTTTAACACCAAATCTATGACAGTGCACGATAATTCTGGTATTTTATATTTTGCATTTTCTATCACTTTCTTATATTTCAGTTCTATTCAGCTATACAGTTTCTGTGTGCAGGATGTTTATTAAATACATGTTTTGGCATGGCATTACATTGGATTCTTACACTCTGTATGTGTGCACAACGATTTCATTTGCATGCTGCCATTGCTACTTCAATCTCCAAACTTCATCTATACCCATTGTTCCCGTATTTATCACCTGAATAAATGCTGTTGTCAAATCTTGCATTTGTCTCTCATCATCATCATCGTCATCATCATAATCATCATCCACAAATTTCATCGCGACGCAAGTCTTGAAACAAAACTTCAGGGCTCTCATCTGTTTGCAGAGGCTGCAAAAACAACCTCAACGAAAATTTCATCGTAATCATGTTCGTTGGTAATGATTTTAACACACGACTGTGCTATACGGAAGTTGCACACTGCATCTATCAAATTCTGCAGCGACAGCCAGCAGTTTAAACACGCTGAAACACGTAAGATTGTACAGCTTGTATTTGATGACTTTATATGAACTGGCACACCGGCATACTCACGAGCAACAACTTACAGGAACGGTCTTGGCCATTATAACCAATCAGGAGTGTGGAATGACTCCCAGAAATGCAGCAGAGCAGACATGCAGCACAGTCGGGCCAAACATCAAACAACACTACCAGTCCTGCATTCGTTGAATGTAGATGAAACAGAACTGATCACAGACAAGCACAACATGGGCAACAGCACCATCACTGTACACAAAACGTACGTCGGTCACAATGACTGCCAATTAATAGTCCACACCACTGTTAACAGAACACTACGGCAGTCTTACGCTTAAGCATACACAAGTGTTCACATATCTCTGTGCTTACCTGCAAAAATTTCGGGACAAATTGCAATAATGCTTATGCGACAACCAAATACCCCAAGTCTCTTAAAGACACTTAGGAAGTAAGCTGTCTAACCACAACAGGAATTAGAGTGCTCATCGCATTTGCTCATCATCCAACACATTCGGCAACAGTAACAGTATGTATAATGATTTACGTGCAGTTCTTGAATTCAATGTTTACACATCAAACAAATAACTGCAGCTATGCTATGGACAAACGTAACAAAATTTCTAACACGACATGGCACTGACGTGTACACTGGTGCGAAGTGACTGCAAGAACAGGAATACTTAATTAAAATTTAGCAATTAATGAAGAAACTAGAAGCATCTGAAAACATTCACGCAAACACATGGCAAACCAGATACTAGCAATAGTAACTCGAGAATCGAGATGACGAAAAATAATTGTTTAAAATGTTCAAATAATTGACTATGTTCAAATGACAATATTTCTGACATTTCCAAATTCCAGTTAACCTGAATTACTTAACAAAGAACTGACTGTTGAATTCCACATACAACAGTCCGCATAACAAAGAAGCATAATCGATGGCAGTGGTTGAAGCAGGTCAAGTAAACTAGTTTATTATGCTATACGTCTAAATAAGGAAACTTTGAGTAGCACGACTTATCTGCCGTGTGTAACAGAGAGGTAGATGCTCAGACGGATAACGCAACAGGGTGGTTACAAACAACATGCAGATGATGGTGCTGACTTGTAATTCACAACTGCATACAGGGAGACTGTTAATTCCATTTTGTTCTCAATGACTGTAATAGGAACTCTACTCAATGAAAACTCTTCTTAGTTAAATAATAACTGATAATGCAATCTAGAAAAGTATGCATACATATTTCATGATGAAGGACTCTCATTTTTGTTATTTTAAGGCCAATAAACTTGTTTATGTTCCAATGTATTGGACAATACTTCTTAATTTGCATTCTTTTCCAAGTCATTTAATGAAAACAGTTTTACTACCGAGGATGCTGAACCAATCAATGTCAAGAACTTCATTAAATTGGAAAAATCAGTGTTCCCATCATAACAAATCTATAGTACTTAACATATTAAAAAATATGCCTTGGTGACAACTCTTTAACTTAAAAAACTGCCTCGACAGAACAAACTCGATACATGCGAATAGACTGCTCCAACAATGTCACGTGCACATATTTCAGTGATACTAACACGTTACGGAAAATTGCAACATAATTGTACATCTCATCAACACTTGGTACCTTTATCAAAATATGCCACTGCCAAAACAGCACTGTTGTCGGCTGTGCCATGCCGGCTGTCACGAGACAGTGCACATGTTGCTATAGAGCCAGCAGCATAGTTTGGAAATATATAATCATTATATCCTGCACACGTGCTTCACATTACAACGAGCAGAAGCAATACACAGTAGCAACCCTGCAGCGAGAGGAAGAACGTCAGTCGCCGACCACATGGCAGCTGCTGTCCAAGTACAGAACAAGTGTACTCGACATACAACAGGCATTTCGTATCACTGGCAATATCCGGCAAGATGCACCAATGAAATTGGCAACTGCTATGACCAGCAACACGATCAGCAAGCCTAAGTGTCTGTCCGACGTTTCTGCCGCTAGTCTCGACTCTGAAACAGATAAAGGTTGTTGGTGGCAGCCAGTGCAAGAATGTTCTCCGATGGATGCCAGGCCGTGTGAAGAATCTTCTTATTAAAGTCGAGGCAGTCGACGCTGATTTCGTCCTTACGACGTTTGCCGGCCGTGCAGACACGCCGTGGCCGCAGAGGCTGCACCGTTGGCTTGGAAGCGTTACTCCCAATGGCCGACGGCATGGCAACAGGAACATCAGCACGAGAGGCTTCTAAGATAACATCATGCTGCAGCTCGCGGTCAAACATGCGGAAGAAGTTGTTGTATGAACCGGTCATGACGTGTCTACAACGTATCCACATCTCAACAACTTAGTACGGTTGCTGCTTTTTAAAACTCGTTTAAAGCAAATAATCAAGAGTTCTCATTAATTCAATAATTAAATATGCCACTAAATAAAAATAAAATTTATAATTATCAGTAATCATAATCAGTAAGGAATAAGATTTTTATCCTCACTCTATTTAATCAAGGAACATAGCCTATAGAGAGCCTGGCAGGCCTAGGTCACTGGATCACTGGCAGCTGAGTGACACAAAAGTGTTTACGGGATTTGTTTACACTGTTACTGCCAGGTTGCATATTGGGGTGGTGGGTAATTTTCAGTTATTACACTAGCATCAGCCATTATGGGTAAAGAGTAAGTTTTCTAGTTAGGGTTAAGATGAGCGATTTATTCTTTTAATTACTAAAAGTTAAAAGGCATGCATTCATTCATTCTTATGCCAGACTATCTGCCTGGAACTCACTTCCGAACCACTTATGGTTGAGGACTTGTCCATCAGTAATGAGTGCAAACTGAGGACATTCGAGCGGATAGCACACAGACCGCATTAGAGACTTCATGGTTTAACGAGCTTTTTACTTACTTACTTACATGATTTAAATGTTACATTTCCATTCTTTCATTCTTATGATGTACTGTACTCATATATTACACAGCATAATGTACCTGTCATTGCCACTCCAAGCACATTCGAACTTGTCAAAGATGCAGTCATTCTCATACAATGCACAGAGCTTGCTACGAAGATGCTCGTGCACAGGGTAAGTCTCGACGGGCTTTGTGTCCATGTTCAGGTCCCACACTTTGAGTGATAGATAATCGCGTGTCAGCAGATACCGGCCGTTGTGACTAAACTGTACATCTGATATACTAGAGATTATTTCTGAGAAGAAGCTTCGATTAGCCGGGTCTTCTGGTTCCTCCAACACTGCATCCACATATTATACAATGACAAAAACAGTAAACTAGCAAGCCTCGATGCCACACCGTCCAAATAAATGCCTCTGCCATCACAGGTTAATTGGTCTGATCATGATCGTGACCTCTGACCCTGAAAAGCTTTGCAGCAATGCCTGCTCACAAAATGAATATTTGCGGCAAGTTTCATTGAAATCCCTCCACCAAGTAGTGATATCGCATTGTGCAAAATAGATGTTAAGGGACGGACAGACGGACAGACAACCGGTAAACGTAATGCCTCCACCAGCTATTGTTAGCGGCATAGAAATTAACAAATAAAGTCCACAAGCCAACAATCCCAAATTCATTAATAATGCACATAAACGATTACAAGTATAGGGTAATATATGCACTGTCTAGCACTACTCCCACTGTAGTCCACTGTATTCTAAAACCAATCTCAAGGACTTTCAAGGACCACATTTATGGTTCTCAAGAACCATCAAAGAATGAGTGTTGTTCATGACTGTGCACAACTGCAGTAAACAATACAGCACAGAACAGTTCTGATATACTTCACTCTTATTCTCCAGATCTTTACAGCCTCTAAAAGACGAGGAAAACTACAGCGAAAATAAGGCCTGCAACACCGTCCAGTTATACGATAAAAACACAACAGTTCTCAACTTACGCTTCGTGTGCTTATCACAAATCGCTTGCGTTCGCATGTCGCACAGTCGAATTGTGCCCTTGCTGCTGCTGTAGACAAACAAGTGGCATGCTGTGGGATGAAATTCGGCTGCAGTTATGACTTCAGTCAATTCCTCCATGTTTGCGGGCTTTATATCTACAATGTCTGTTCACATGTATGGTCAGGACAAAAACAACAGTAATACACAAATAAATTAGCGCAGCAGCCAAATGAAATAAAACACGAAGTGCTTCAACTGCAATGACTTTATGCACCATGCCAATGGCCATATATATTGGTTAACCATTACAGAAATACAAATATCTGCAGTGACCACAGTAACTAGTTCATCTACATGGTCACACAAAGAGTGAGGTTCTGTTACTGCACACTATCAATGAAACTAGCTGCTGAATGATCATGACTTGAAACTTGCACATCGTACCAGTTCTTTGTAAAGATATCTGAAGGCTTTCTTATTTCGTGACAACCAAAGTGCTTAAATAATGACTGTGGAATGTGTGCTAGTTCTTATTGTGGGGAGTGGATAATGTATGTATTTTTACTATTACTGTCAATAAAAGAGCATAAACAACAAGGAAGCTGGAAGAACACAACAGAATACCAGTGCTAAAATATGATTTACAGCTGTTACAACATGGGCAAGAAGTATGCATAGTCATATTCAACCACTTTACCATAGCATATACAATTGATCCAGTTAAACAGTCCATACATAAAACCTAATGAATGCCACAAGGATACTGAAACTTTGATCATTGTTTTCCATATGCCACAGGTTGATGCGGAGATCGTCAGCAGACAGATAAGTTGCACCGTCGCTGTTCACTGAAATAGAATTAATGTGGTACGTGTGTGCGTTGGCAAACACACGACGTGGACTCGCTTCGACCATCAGTTCCATCGGCTTAAACACAGGAACACGCAGCGCCGTTAGCGACGAAGGGTCGACTGGAGAACCCATTTCATCACGCAGGTTAAAGCCATCAGTACGCTTCCGTCGTTCGGAAACTTTCCACAGCTTCACCGTCTTATCTGCAATGGAGACGAAAACCCATATACAAACTCCTCGGTGCACACGGTATAAAAATATTTATGCAAATTTAATTTATTTTGACTGTTCTGGAACACTGGTGGCTCAGTGGCAAATGCAGGCGAGTGGGGTTTGATTCCAGTCGAGAACCATGCGAGTGGCACCAGAAAGGTATTCAGCCAAAAATTGCTCAAATGCTCCAGAAATTCCCATATCTTTACTAGGGTTGCACCGGATATGATTTTTTCAAATCTGGCAGGGGCCGGATTTGGCCGAATTAGATATTGCAAATCCGGCTGGGGCCGGATGTTTTTTGAGTTGCGGGCCTACATGTACGTGACATAAACAGCAATGAAACACAAGAGTAAACACCATGTTGATGACCAGAAATTCGCCATCAAATTAACCACCAAAGTTTCAGATCACAGAACACTGTTATCAAGTTGAGTCATGAAAAGAGAGAAGCATTGTATTTTAGAAATATAAGTGTTTCAGCGAAATTAGACATGTGAAGCAGATGTATCAAAATATGGTCATATCCGGCCTCGTATCTGGCGGCCATATCCGGCCGGGTGGCCGGATATGATATCCGGTGCAACCCTAATCTTTACGCTGCGCAGTGCACCACTGACGTACACCGTGTCTCAAAAAAACATGCTGTCAAATTTTTGCAATAAATTCATCAAATGTTAACCGATTTTGAAAATTCTTTCACTGTGGAAACAGCAATAAATTATATACAAAATAAATATAATACTTCTTGCCACCTCTTAAAAACCTTGTTGCACTACCGTGTGAAACATAAAAGTGCACTTGCTCTACCAATTTTTGATGCCAAACGTTTATGCTAAGTTTGTGAATTGTTAACCGATTTCAAAAACATTCTACGAATTTGCAACACTGCTTCACTGCATCAATGACTGCTCACTCGATTACCATATTGTCAGAGCTCAAAATGTCCCCCTTTCGCCCGTATGCAGGCGCGAAGACGCACTCTCCATCAATTGCGCTATCAACTGCACTTTGTTGAAGGCCGTGCCAAATGTCCAACAGTTCCTCAACTTTGTCGACTCATGATTGGTACATGCATTGCTGGACAAGGCAGTAAATAAGCAAGCAAAGTAATATGTTTATTTAAGTGTTTAAAAATTTTTAATGGTGGAGTTGACAGCTTTGTCATCAAGAATTGATAGAGCAAATGCACTTTTTCAAGTTTTATGTTTCACATGGTAGTGCAACGAGGTTTTTAAGAAATGGCGAGAAGTATTATATCTATTTTGTATACAGTTTCTCGCTGTATCCAACAGTGAAAGAATTTTCAAAATTGGTAAACAGTTAATGAAGTTATTGCAAAAAATGCGACTAAACGTTCTTTGTGGATAGTGTATATTAATTACTACTAGACCGACAACTCTACAAAAGTAGTGTGCGCCTTTTGAATGTTGAGCGACAATAGGGAAACGTATTAACACATCTGTTACTATGTCCGTTACCAAGGACTCCACTTTTACTGCTATGGCCGGCAAAAAATACAAAGTGGCCTTCCGGCGTGTGCACTGGGTGTTTAGCATTGACCGATGTATTTCTAGTCTTTTCGTTTTTATCACTGTACTTTGAGTACGATTTTCATAATAAATAAACAGATAACTCGCACGAAAATAGTTCGTTCTAAATGACAGGTGCTATCAGGTGCCAAAGACTATTAAATTAATTGAAGGCATTGGAAACGGAGGAATCGATGCATTAAAACAGAGCACAGTGATATTGTGAACAAATAATCAACATTGCATACTTTTACGATCTATTGGAGTCTACAGGAAACCATAGCCAGTTGAGCACCTGTGGATTAATTTAATAGTTCGTGCCCATGCCGGCGTGCACCACTTTACTGCCCAGTGCTAATTATGGCTTGTCTGACTGGAATTAGTGGTCTAGTGGTTTAATTTATGTCAGTGGCAGTGCACCCTAGCCTACCTAACATACTTACACCGTGTTTAAAAAAAACATCCACTCATATTATTGGCTATAAGTTGAGGAATAGTTGTCTGATTTTAATAATTTTTGACACCAAAATTCCTCACATAATTTGACATCACAAGACAGCTTAGTTGCCCACCTCACCTAAATAATGTGTCTACACTACCTTGTAAAACTTATCGCACAAGTTTTGTCGCCGTACATTACAAACACGCCTTGTTTTGTGACAAAATGTTATGTTCCACAATTCATTAAATGTGAAAATGTTCACTAACACATACAGGAAATGTTGATTTGCTGATGTTATTTTGTTCGGTGTCAATGTTTGCAGTAAGTTTTACACAAATGCGTTATAATGCTTCACAACGGCTGCATGTGACTGAAAGAGTCAAAGAACACTGAAAACAGTCACGGCAAATGTTATAAGCAGTCAAACGATTAAACGGCAAAGTCATAATGCACA